>Ga0210059_1006063_pt1 | contig 19411 bp, 11 predicted proteins | sample Ectturendosymbi2_FD_188042 | JGI IMG/M metagenome (GOLD analysis project Ga0210059, IMG submission 188042) | Ecteinascidia turbinata endosymbiont from Florida, USA - Sample 2 (SPAdes) (version 2) | ecosystem: Host-associated > Tunicates > Ascidians > Unclassified | place: Key West, Florida... | reverse complement strand
AGTCGGTAAAATAAAATTTAAACACTCCTGGCCTTCCAGGAAAAATACTTATAACCACCACTGGAAAAGTCCACTGTTGCCCCCCCATGAAAAAATCCTTCCAATGCCCAAACTCGTTCATGTGTAGATTAGGGTTTCTCAAACTATTCTGCACATGTCCCACTATTCATCAAATACATTATTTTGCGACACCTCATCTATGCTGGTGTAATAATACAAGTTCAAGCCTCTGCTAATTTCGGATTTAATGGACACAGTCTTCAAACGATTTAGGCGCTCTCGCTGGATTGATGATCTCAAACAGGTTTGATTAGTTTCAGCTTAGAAAACTACTTTCTCAGGATGCCACGGTCACTGGGATAGTCAGTTGTAAATCTTGGGGCAACAAACAAATTAGGGAAAGAGTCTGCCTCATCAGATCCTTACGAGGGAAAATGCATAACGCTAATAAAGCACCCACTAAGCAGCACACATTTGCATTTACGAAATAAACTTAACTTTCAAAAGACAAGTGGCAGAAACTGTTTCAACAGCAATATTCTGGTAAGTACGAAACGCTTACAAGTGAAACAGAAAATAGCTTCGAAACTTAAACCCTCTGCCTTAACTAGCTGCTGTTGAAAAGGCTATATCACACATCGAAAAACAATGACCACTGTTAAACGATTCCAGAACGAATTATGATGAATGAGGATGTAAAAATATGCACAGATCACTTTGATTTTCGTTGACAGCTGGCCGCACGCCTAAAAAACTGTGGGCACAGCGGCCCGCGCCGGCGCTACACACGCAGCTTCAATAGAAAGTGTAACTTTGAGTAGGTTAGTAGGCGTAGCGCGTAGCCCGATTGGAAGCAGTTGGTCCAATCGGCTAAAGGCCGGCCCTGTCTGTAAGTATTCATTCTCCGGGTACTTCTGTTGGAGCAACTTCGTCAACTGCGAGCTCCAACATTACGTTAGTGCAAACCAGAGCAAGCATAAGCCCTTTCAACGATAAACTTGGCAACAAACAAATGCATCTGCGGCTGCTGCGACTCACGTCAGACAAGGTACTTTGATTTGTTGAATACCGCGATCATTGCAAGCAATGCGACATCCTTACACTGCTCGTATCACCACATTCGGAGCACTCGGACTGTTTCTTTTATGATAAATCACCATGCACCACGAGCGTCAAGGAGCACTTTACCGTGACATATCTGGCTTTCGCACAAAACTGCCTGCAGCATGTGCTTCGGGTACAGCTCGCTCACACGCATGCCTGTTTTTTCGATTGTACGTTTGCCTCTGCCCACCTGTCTTTTTTGTGTCATTGTTGCATATCCGCCTCGTTCGACCGTAGTTGCTACATCGCTTTGTCGGTTTGCCAGCGCTTTGCCACGCACGAGGAAAATAAAGCACTTTGCTTATAGAAAGTTCTCCAACGAAACGCCCAAAGCATGTGCATATGTGTGTTTGAAATTTAAATTTGACTTAAGTCCTCTTCGAGAAATTCTCAACTCGCAAAGACCAACAAACCATTTTTCATAACAATTTAGCAGCACTCTGTCACTCTGAGAAAAAATACTAAAACCAGGCGAAGCCGCCGACACACTGTAGAACTTTTTTCCGAAAATTGGCTTGTAACTTGTCATCATTCATTATACGTAATTTCGTACATAATCAGATCTTGTGTAACGACCATTTCGCATCAGTTAGGACTCTTTCTTATTGGTTGAGCACTTCTAAATTAAAGTTGGCCATGCAAACGAAAGAGCAGAATCAAAAGTAGATGGTCCGGAAGTTGGTTAACAAGGGACTAAAACCTTCAGTATTAATGAAAGGTCCAGGGTATAGGTGACTCGAACCTCTTGTGCTCCGTGTTGCTTTCAGAAAGTGGTCGTAACAATTATGTGGTCATTGCGACGATTTTATTTTGGTTTGCAGGTTTATTCAATTAGAGCGTTGCATAGACAAATATTTATCATAAGAGCAAGCCCAGTGCAGTTTTCTCACAAACGTTTGCACTCGTGATGAAATACCGCTCCAGATCAAACATTTAAACTCCTCTGTCAATAGCTCTGAACACCTTTCTCTTGTATCGCCAAGGATGGTGGTGTGGTTGTTCTATTCGTGTATCAATATTGACTGAAAGGATCTACACCAATGGCAAATCAAGAACAATCAACGGTGCAATGCTAACTACAATGCAAAGGTTTCTCACCAGAGGTTTAAAACCCAAGAGGCTGAGAGAAAGGTTACCAAACTGGGATACAAACGTGCTTCCGATCAGATCAGCGCTGTTAAAAATATGAAAGACTGATCAGATTCATCAATACAGTGAAACCTTGAATCCCACAAGTTATATATTCTTTATCGGATTTACATGTATAAGTTGTCACAAACTGTTACGATTTGATAAATAGCTTGCGAAAAGATTTTGTGCACTACCCCTAATTCCAAAATGATATAGTTTTTTCATCAGGATACTGTGATCCACTGCATCAAATGCTTTCTTCAGATCTAAAAAATGGCACATGTGCAGGGTATTTTTAAGGCGTTTTAGGGACCCGATTCGGGTCCCTTAAATTTCAAATCGGGTCCCTAGAATCAGAGAAAATTGTCATCGGGTCCCTAAAATAAAAGAAAATCGGGTCCCTAGAATCAGAAATCGGGCCCCGACAGATCCATACCGGGTACCTAAAATTTTCCTTAAAAAAAAAACCTGTACATGTGAAAAGATTTTCTTCTCTTTTTGAGGTTATTATGTCATTTAGAGACATTAAAGCATGAACAGTAGAAAAACCTTTCCTGAAACCAAATTGATTTGGGCACAAGATGTTGTTTTTATCCAGAAATTATTGCAAGTCCTTTGACAAAAATTTTTCAAAAATTTTTGAGAAATGTGGAAGTATGGAAATGGGTCTATAATTAGATGGATTTGAAGTGTCACCACTTTCATGTATAGGGATAACTTTAGCTACTTTTAAAGCATCTGGGTATATTCCTTCAGCAATACAATCATTGAAAATGGTTGTTAAAAGAGGGGCTATTATATGTTTACTTAGTTTGATAATATGGACCGGGATATCATAGGTGTCATTAGATTTTTTATTGTCTCGAATATCAATGTGAAACAAGATTTCTTCTGCACAAACTGGCTGTATAAACATAGATTCACTGATGTACTTGTTTGCATAGTTATTGTAATCGATTTGTTGTATTTTTTAGCCAAATTTGAGCCAACTGATGCGAAGTAGTGATTGAATATGATGCTGATTTGTTGTAGGTCAGATGATTGGTTTTGTGTAAGTGGGCATGTAATTAAATTTGGTATATATTTTGTATGTGTCTTGCCCATTAGTTTGTTCACCAAAATCCAAGTTTGGGCAGGGTTAGATTGGTGGATATTGAATTGTTGTGCAAAATGTTGCTTTTATAACTTCTCTTTTTCATGTGTAATGGCATTACAATACGCATCATGTTTGCCAAACTATTCCTATGTATGAGCTATACGGGGCACTCACCCACAATAAAAGACATATAATGTTGTCAAATTTATCAGCAGCCATACACTTCTTTTAGTGGGAACGTTTATGTGCAAGCAATTCCGTAGACAACAAGTTTTAGAAAAAGTATTCATGCAGGAGAGTACAGGAAATGGGGATGATTGACATGGGTGCAGAACTAAAAAGTGTCATTCGAAGCATGTTTCATCGAACCTAGGAACTTTGCAGCTCTTCTTTGCTAATGACTCCACTGCGACTTTCAAAATGTACACTTGATGGATTTACTCATCAATAAATCAAGAGTTTTTCTGAACGAAACAAAAAGCGTTAGAACCAATTCGCTTTTTTCGACACTCCACTGGCATGATTAGGCATCAGAATAGTTTTAGTGATTTTCTATACCAGGCCAGGGGTCACCCAACTGCGACCCTTGAGCCGGATGCGTTCCGCGAGGTTTCTTTTTCCGGCCCATCGCACTTTGGGTCAAAACACAGGTGATACCGCCAACTCAGTTTATCAGGATTCCAGAAAATCGGACATTTGGGAAACGGGTCTGGGTTTCCTAAAGGAATTGGGCTGAGCGCAGGGCGTAGGGCATTGTTTTATTTTCCCGTTTGGTTTGAATAACTGTAGTAGTGTATTGAATAAAGTGAGCACTCGGCCAGCGATCGTCAGTTCTCACTTTTACCTTGCCCTTTGTGAAAAGAGTTTGTTGGTGCCTGTCCTACCGTAATATACTTTAATGCAATGGTTCCCAACTTGTATGAGTTCCCGACACACTAACCCCAGGGGTGTAGTGGGACGGGAACGCGTGGGAACCGCGTTCTCACGTCTTTTTCACGTTTTGCTTAAAATTAGTTGGAAGCTGTTTTAAAATGGCTATTTTTTGGATGCGTTCCCACACCTTTTCGTCAGCACTACATCCCTGACTAACCCTATACCTAAAATGAAACGACACACTGAATAAAAAATCCTAACAAATTAACTTACCTCACCTGTCGCGTAAACAAACTGAATATTGCGCGTGAAATTACTGTTACCTCGTTGTTGAAATCAATTTCGCTATTTTACATCACTGCCCACAATGCTTTTAACCTCTTCCATCCTCATTTACACATACATCGATTGGTTTTGAACAGGATTTTCAAATATCCTACGATCTTGGTAGTGAAGGTGGATGTTAGTTTGAACGCACTTGCAATATAGAAACGAAGGGCTAGGGCGTCGCGGAGTCCCATTTGGGAACCTTTGCCTTAAATCTATCAATGCTAAGCACCATTCCATTTCGCTGACTGTTCTTGAATACTTTGCTTCTAGACGTGTCTACATGCGTGTTATTTCAATATCCATTTATTCCCATAGCTCCATCTTACATAAATGGCAGTGTTAAACGTTACTACAGTTATTACTACAGTATAAACTTTGACAACTGCAGTTAGTTAGTTTTATAAATTTCGACTACAGTTGAAACTAAACTTGTAATGGAAGCCAATCCTAATCAAGTGTTGCTGTTAGATACGTATACTGCAACAGACTGAAAATCCAGAAACGTCAAGAAAAAAATTATGATTATTAACCAAATGTTTCTGTTTTAACGTCGCGTTTTCCTCCACTTACCGGTCATGAATTAAGTGAAAATGTCTGGATGAACAAAACTCGAAGTTTCACCAAACCTGTAGTCATAGTTGGCCTTGTACCAATAAAGTGAATGTGGATTAAAATCATGTTTCCGCTGGGCTAGCGGCTTCAAATTATAACGAAAGGTCGAAAGACCTTATATTTAAAACATATTCCACGCTGTACAAAAACAAGTCGAGTTCATTGCATTAAAGCGTTAATCTGCACGGGAGATAAGGATTTCTTTGCCTTCACTGTGGTAATATAAGTCACAAGATTGACCATGTTACATCAGAAATATCACGTACAGCACATGCTCAGTTACTCAATTACCATAATGGTGATACCCTTAACATTACAGGCCTGGGCGGGAGAAATTCCCATGGTGAAGCTTCCAAGTAACGGCATAGTGAATTCTGTGTGTCTCGCCTTAAGAAAAAGCGTAAAAATGTATCTTGATTTGCTGCGAAAACAGTGAAAACATAAAGAGAAAAAAGAAACATTATCACTTTTTCCTATCGGAAAACAAATTTTCACGCGCATTTACGCCCCTTCCTGTAGTGACCTTTAGATTTTTAGTTGCTTTCAGTAAGTCTTGTTTTCCGTGATACGATCTAAAAACCTGAACGTATGGTCACCCAGCCAGTAACCAGAAACTCGGTGTTGATGCAGTGCCGCAAACGTGTTGTGCGTGCTTCATCTTGGTATTAATGCACAGAAAAAAATGAAACGTACGGTTTGCACCTGTTTCACAGAATTTCCTATGAATAATTCTTTAGCACATAAGGAAGCGCATTTAATTACATCGTAACAAGATAAATCGATCACAGGCGTCCGCAAATTATTCACATGCATGAACTAGAGAAGAATGTTGTGAGATTTTATCATGCAGTATCTGCAATTGGCGAGAGGGTGCTGACTCCTGATGACTGACGAAAGTAAGTGCCATTGTGAAATTTTATGAATAAACGATAAACTCAACTAAAAGTGAAGCAAGATCAAAACTTTTTTCTACGGGACAACGCACAGTGGCCACGAAACAAGATTTGATGAAACACTGTCCTGAACAAATTAACTTCAAGGGCCAAATCACTTCGTCTTGCAGCGCGAACTTGTGTCTTAAGCGCGAATACGCTTAGCACTCGTAAGTAAAGTGCAAAGCTTTTCTTGCATTCACGTCAGCAAAACAATTGTTTCGCATTTGACTTTTGAACTTGATGTTTACTGCTGTCGTGTTGTTGCCTAACCGCTTAAATAAATTATATCACTTATCCAGTAGTGTTAAAAATGACAATCCAACGTCATAAACATGGCTTGGGCTCCAAAATCAAATTACCAATTTCAAGACCCGAGGTACAAACAAACAACAACGAGAAATTCTGAAAACAAACGCGCCTAATACAAATTGTATCAATGCAATTTTCAGCTCAACAAAGTAGTATATCGTTCACAGCTACTTACTTCTTACTGGCTGATACAACTGTAGTATCAGCTGTGTGGCGCCTTGAGGACTAAGTGCCGAGAGAATATATTCTTTCGTAAGTTTCTTGTCCAGGCCCTCAATTCATAGGTGTAGGAGCAGGGAATTTTTTGAGGGCGCAAACGATGTTTTGCCCAAATTTCCCTATATTTGTCCGAAAAATTTTCATGGGACAAACTTACTTCCTACAAATTTTCTGTATTTTTTCGTACATTGCATTTTCCTCCACCAAGTTGCCACAGACTTGAAAATAGAAAATTTCCATTTGAAATTTAATTCTTAAAACCCAACTGAAAAAGTGCGTTATAGATTGTGCAAGAACATTGTCAGAAATCTGCTGGCTCAGTACTCTTGAGCATCTTCCTCACCGTTCTGAAGTTTGGCGTTCCATTCACATTCCCGGTGTTGCTGTCAAGAAGGAACCTTGCACCTAGCTGAGATAGACCTAAAGCTGCTTTCTTCTCTAAAGATATTGTGACGTGGGGTCACAATTTGTAATTAATTTGTTAGACTTTGTTACAATTTTGCTCCTAAAAGTAATGCAAGTATGCAAATCAGTCCGTGTAGCATTAACACCGAGATGCTGTTTCTGACGGCCTGAACTATGGTGCTGCGAACACAGCGAAGCGAATGCTTAGTGGCAACAACATATTGCGTTTGACGAATGATCTGTGAAGCCAAAATTTCGGGCGTGCGAACATGCCTTGCAGGTTTGCACAGCCTGTAAAACGCTTGCTGTGTAACATATGCTCTCTTCTAAGAACGTTAACTTCGAATAAGGAAGTCTGTGCAGTTAGTCGGTCTTCGGATCGTCTTGCTTTCCATTCTGAGATCAGTTTGATTTGTCAACTGTAAAGTGGTCAAAACAGTGAGTTCTGACTGTTAGTATCATTTCGCGAGGTCACTAGGCCTTAAATATTTTTTAGTCGTCAAGAATCAAGATGACAATTTCAATTTTTGTGAATAGAAAGCTCCTTGAAATGAAGTCAACCATAAAACAGGAAAACAATCGAACTTCAAAAAGAACAGTTTATTTCTCATTTATATGTTCAAGCCCTATCCTCAGGGGTCTGCAACAAAGACATATAAGTGATATATATGGCATATATCATATTATTGATATTATGACTATGGCGTGAGTCTCACAACATTCTTTGCTCAACTGCTCATATATACAAAAACTATGGACAAATGTAAAAACGTGTTCATCTAAGCCAGTGGTTCTCAACCTTTCATGGTTTGTGGCCCCTTTCCCCCTTCAACTGGCGTATAATTAATATTGTTACATTTGGATTTTGCAATATCACGGCAGAGTTGTTTAGTAAAAGCCTCTGCTCGTGTCCCCTGGAGAACAGCTCCGTGGCCCACAGTGGGGGTCGAGGGCCCCGGTTGAGAAATCTTGATCTAAAACTTTAGTTAAAATTAAAGACAAAAGCTTTTCTGTACTTGCCTGACATGGACTTGACTACTAAAATGAAATAGGTGCCCTGCAGCATACTCGATTACCTCAGTGCACAATTCATGAAGCACACAAATGAAATGCCTGCTTTTGACCAAACCTTCAAGTGAGTCATTTAGTAATCAACTCTCACAAACTAACAAAACAAATTACGAGAAACAGTTTGTTGATTTTATATATATTTAATGCGTTTTCAATGACATAGTAAACTTTTATTTGTGTACACTCAATAACGCAACGTAATTTCATTGATATTGTTAAAAATTATCGTAATTCTTTGCCCAAATTTTTGACCAATCAAAACTTTTGCGGATGCACCTGCACCCTAGCTCCTACAACACTGCCTCGATCCCGTCATCTGTACTAAAATACAACAAACGGTCAATGAGTCAAAAAGCGACTAAATGCTATTTTCGTAATTATTCCTGTTCAAACGCAGTATAAGGCTTTTGACAAGAAGTAAAGGAATTGTGCCGCAACAGCCACACAATGAGTCTGTAAACATGAACGGAGCGCAGTGCTCTATTGGCATATAGGGCTGGTCGGTAATATAAAATGAGAGAAAACAATCCAGTTTACACACTGAATTGCTTAAAATAGTTTTTCTCGTGATAACTCCATGGGATGACTTAGTTTTTAATTTTTATAAAAAAGAGTAATTCACAGTAATGTACGCATACAAAGCACTGTGATAATAAAATAAAATTTTGTGGTAAAACGAACTCGATAAGTAAAAGAATCACCTGGTTCATATTCTTGGCAAAAATGTAAAAGCAACACGTACCACCAGGCCCGTAACTAGTGGGGCAGGGGGTGTGAAGCTCCTCCTGGAAAATTTTTCGCCCCCCTGGAAAATGTGTTGGACATAGTTTAAAAAATTTGGGCCACTCTCAAAAAACTCTTAGCTCCCTGATGCCCCAAGCTGGTTATGGGCATGTGTACCACGGTTGACGATCCAATAAAAAGCGGGCAAACGTTGCAGCAAACAACAACACACAGCTGTATGAAAGAATGTCGACGCGGACGCTCATTGGCAACAACATGTAGTGAAGGAATACTTATTGTGGAGATATATGATAGCGAAAGCTGACCAAAAAAATTAACAAACACACGCAATATTGCAAATAACAAGAAAATTCGTCATACACAATGTATGCAAAACTCACTTTCATGATGAGTAACCTGTTTTATAATGGTGTATTTGCAACGAGCAAGTTGTGGAGCCTATCTCGCTTCATCCGACTCACCACGGATAAGTGCACTCGATGTGTTTCTATTGCGACAGAAAACAGCGATCTGACTGTTTACAGAATTTATTTGAGGCACTTACTATATGTCATAATTAACTACGACCTGCAACTGGCGACAACAGATAGCACGCAATTGGTATAGTCTCACTCAGGCGCCTAGTCAGAATTTTGATAGGGGGGTCAAACAGAGCCAAGTATCAATATTTCAATATTTAATGCCGCTTGTTTTTAAAGCATCATCCATTAAACGTGCATTCTTCTGGCGCTTTTTCCTGAATACCGTATTTATTCGATTGTTAGCCACCCTTGATTGTAAACCGCAGGGAATGGTGTCAAAAAATAATGTAAGCCGCCCTTGATTGTAAACCGCACTAGAACGTAGGTTACCTAAGCCTTTGAGACACTTTCGTGTACTAGCACATTTCGCGTTTAGCTGGCAACCCCCGTAATGATACTTCACCACTACAACTGCTCTGTTCATCATAATCCTTCCTGTAACGGAGTAGGCACGTGATAAACTGAAGACAAGAAATAGAATGGGAAAAGAGTGTTTGGTCAACAAAACGTAGCCAAGGAAAGACCAAACGTCATCTAAAACTTTCAATGAGCTAAAGAACAAAAATGTAAGCCGCCCTCGATTGTAAGTCGCCCTTGATTGTACGCCGCACAAAATGATGAAAAACAAACATTATAAGTCTCGGGTTACAATCCAATTAAATACGGTAATTAAGTTCGGATGGGCAAATAGCAACTCAAGTCTATTTTATTGAGTTGACAAATTATAAAAGTATGTTTTCAATGGACTTCGTAGCTAATACTCTGGATTAAAACCACCGTTTACTCGTAAACTTTTCCCGCAAAAGCGCATGTGAAAATCTCGACGCTATAAGTGCAACATCTGCAGTATGTTTTGTGTAGGCAATATTGCAGTTGAACAAGAAGTCAATGCGGTCGCCATTATGATTGCGCTTTTTATATTTACACGCTTCTGATGTACACCAGCGTACGTTCAAGGCTAGAGTCTCTGCAGGGGTGACGTAAAGGCTAGTCTCTCAACGTGTTTGAAAAATGTTTGGATTTTATGTCAATAAAACCTATGAATTGCGACTGCAGTAGCATTTTTGTCCAATACTTGCGCTAAGCTTGCTTCCGCAATACGATTAGGTATTTAGCTATCTATTTAGAGTTAACAATACAATTCATAAATATGATAAAGACAATATTGTAAATTGGAGAAAGTTACACATGTCCTCGAAAACAAACTTGCATATGTTTGACACTAGGGCTGGGTTTAAGTAAGTAGGCTAATTATTTTAATTACTCACTTGAAACCCTTTACTTATTACTTGATTAAATAAATTTGTCATTTTGCTTTTAGAAAAGTGAAAAGTTTCGAAACCAAGCCTGATGCTGTAAACGCAGTATTATATATGACATACATCATCACACGTAAAATAGGCCATTGAGGCGAATAGATTCTTGTCTGTGCAGAGTGCTTTGTGGTCACAATTGTTGATTGTCATCGTGATTTCGACTGGGAACTAGAAGCTCATTCCATTAAATTGAATTGCGGCCAACAGGTGCGAATTTTTTCAGAACCGTCCTTTATGTGGATAAAATTGCTATGATTTTGATGTGTTTGCATGTTTTTAAGCCTAAATGTTGATTTTCCTGATTTGCTCGAATTACTTAAGTTACTTAAGTAATCTGTTAGAAATTACTTATTGCAATAAATATTTGTTACTTGAACCCAACTCTGTTTGACACACTCAATCTACGTGAAAAAAGTTGGGTTTTTGTGGAAAAGAAGCCATGTGAAAACATTGATGAAAATTTTAATGAACCATATCACAGTACATGTTTAATCAACACAAATAAATATCTGGAATGAATGCTATTGCAGCTAAACACTGTTTGTGGCCTCATTGCGCAATAAAAAAGACTTTGAAAATTGATTGATTGCTTGTAGGCCAAAGTTTCAGCTTCAAGGTATGTAAAAGGTATATCATCGCCATATTGACGCATTTTTTAAAAAAATGTATAAAAACAAAAATCCCGGATAAGGCTACGGCTGATGCAGGAGACAAGCGTGAATTACAGTATTTGTAGCACGTCAGAGATACCAGAGAGGAATTTTAGCGATGGTCTTGAAATGAAGTTTGCATCACCATCAGGTCGGATAGAGTAAGCTGTTGCGCCAGAAACAGCTGGGAAAAGCGTTACTCATTGTTTTTACTTTCGGTTAGTGATTACAAGCGCTTAGATACAAGTTGGCATTTCATTATCCCCAACTTCCACACGAAGCTTAAACGTCAGGTAAAGGCCAGCCATGGCATGAATTCTCCAGCATGTAAATTATAGGCCTACATAACTTTTGATTGATTATGGACAATTGGTAAACCATACTGCTTTGATAAGGTTTGACTAAAAGCTGAAGTAGGATACAGGCTCTTTAAGGAGTTTTGTTGATTTGCACTTAAGTATTGATTGGCTTACACATTAAAAGCTTGATTAACCTGAAAATTTTTGGTTCAAATTTCGGAATTGTGGGGGAGAATTGCCCCATTCCCCCCTGGCTACGCGTCTGGTCTCACTAAGCGTGGTTTTAGGAAAGGAAAAGACAAACAATCAAGGACCTATACCATAGGCCACTGCAATGGCTGTAGACTTAAACATATCCAAAGTAAATATTCTAGAGAAAGAGGTAAAACTGTCATTCAAGATAATTTGACCAAAGCAAGCATTCGGGAGGAGGAAAATCTGAAATTCGAGAGGAGTCAAAGAGGTCATTCGAAATTATTTAAGGAGGCAGAGTTCGTTACGGAGACTTTCATGATTTGAGTGAAAATTCGCGAGAAGTAGGTAAGCCGGGCATTGAAGAAAATGAGCCATGATCCTAATTGACAGGGGAGCCAAAGGGGTCATTAGAGAGAGTTTCACTATTTCGAGAGAATTGCCTTCTCAGTAGTAATAGTATGGAGTTAAGATAGACATACTATTACTAGTATGACAACCAATTTTTTGACCTAGAAACGTAAAATTTTGACTTCGTAATTTGCAAATTTTGACTTTATTTTGATCTATCAATTTTCTGCGTTTGCAACTGAAATGTGAAATACAAAGCATACATTAGAATTAAACCGATAGATTAACAATCTATATTCTGTTTGAATGACACAAAACTTCTCACTAAGCATGCACAGAATTTGCAAAATAATGCACCCCTAGATGCTGAGGTAAACTCAGAAGCATATTCATACAACAGGTTATACTTTGAACGTTTGAAAAATTTGGATTGTTTAACCTTTCAGGCTTGATGTATTGATAAGTACAGGGTGTCCATGAAGTCCTGCACACATTAAAAATTTTTATATCGCAAAAACCACATAAGGTAGAAACTTTACGTTTTCGACAGTGAATTATACTACCATAAAGTTTGTTTGTTATTTTTTACAGGTTATTTTATTGTTAAGATAAGCAAGAATAAGTCATTTTTAATAAAGGCGTAAGTTTGCAACAAAGTATGTAACATGTTGACCATTCAACAAAAAGCACAATGTGTTTTTTGGTACCATGAATTGAAATCACCAACTGCAGTACAACGTAAATTTAGAAGTGAGTTTGGAGAAGACCCTCCTCACACTAACAGCATCAAGAGATGGTTTAAAAAATTTATGGAAACTGGAAGAACACTTGGCGCGAAATTGAGTATCGCCTTGACATATTGAGAGCAACAAATGGAGCACATGTTGAAGTCTATCAATAGCATGAAAAAGAAAATTCTTGAAATATGGCTATTACTTAAACTACTCCAAATTTTTTAATTTTAAACTTTAATAAACAAAGTTCACTTTGCAAAAAACTGTATGATTTTATCTACTTTAGTCACTTCGCATTTACATTTTGAAATGTGTGCAGGACTTTATGGACACCCTGTACATCAATAACTTCAGTATAGTGAAACCTTAGGACATCATGAAGTTAAAACACTATATGCACATTGCACAATGGATTGAAGATTAACCAAACCAAGTACTGTAAGACCACGTTTTTGTCTCACCACGCCTAGCCCACTTAATATATTCAATGGTCCTGTAGTGGGCAAAATAACATTATCACTGTACGTCAGAAGTCGCAACACCTTCATCATTATGCCAGAATTGTAACTAAACGTGCAAAAGCGTGTCACTATCTGTTGTTGTAGCTTTAATAAAGATATCGATAAAGAGAAAAAAAGTGTGCTGCGCGAAAATTTTTACCTAAAAATAAATTTTGACCTAATGATAAATTGCAACACTTTTTGCCTGATAACTTTGAAGTCGTTCATGGTATCAGCGTGAAATTTGTTTTGTGGACGTTGCGTGAGGAAAAGCCTTTAAACCCTGCACGGATTCGGCAAGTCTTCCAGTTTTGGGTTTGGGGTTCTCCGTGGAGGACGTCACAAATGGGCGTGATTTTGCGTTTTTTTGGCCACGTTTTTCTGACTCTGGGCGCCAATCCAATGAGCTAATTTTTTGGATCAAGTTTTTTTTGGAAACCAGACTATCACTCGAGTCTTTAGAGCCCTTGATTGGCTTTCTAGTATATCTGGAGCCAAAACTATCGCCCCCAAACAAAAAATTGGTAAAACGTTCTACCCCCACAAACGGTAACGCGGGGTATATTACACCCGTATTATGTATGTTCATAACTCGACAGCAGATTGAGCTAGAGAGCTGCTCAAGCCATCTACAGATGGGGAAAGTCTCGTTGTTTAGACTGAAAGAAAATTTTAAGCTTGGGATGTAGGGTTTTTTTGTTGATGTTTACATAACCACAGGATGTTTTGACAATTGTTTGCATTTGGATGACGTCAACATCGTGTGGGAGTTCAACAATCGAGCCGATTTGGTGGCTCAAAGTTTTATTGGATTTAATTAGATTTCAGGCTATAATACGAGTCTTTGGAGGGTTTGGCTGACTTTCTAGCGTTTCTGGTTCAAAAGTTATGGCAAAATAACCGAATATTATTTAGTGAAATTCCTCAGATATTTGTAAACAATTTGGGTTTGTTTGGCCCTAACTTTTGAACCAGAAACGCTAGAAAGTCGATCAAGGGCTCTAAAGACTCGTATTATAGCCTAGATCCAATAAAACTTCGAGCCACTAACTTGGCTCAATTGGATCGGCGATGACGTCATCAAAAGAAACGCAAAACCTACCCCGCTCATGACGTCACCAACCAAAAACCCCAAGTCCAAAACTTAAATTTTTTTTTCGTTCTAAACTACAAGCCTTCACAAGTCTTTACAGGGTTTGAATAGCTTTCTAGCTCAATCTGCTGCCGAGTTATGGCTGACCAAAGTTTGGCCTGAAATGGCTAATGATACCTTTTGTGTAACTTTTTTATATTTGTCAAAAACTGGATTTTTGATCCATAACTTTGGGTCCAGATATGCTAGCAAGCCAAGCAAGGCTCTAAAGACTCGGATGATAGCCTAGATTCCAAAAAAACTTGAGTCAAAAAATTGGCTTATTGGGTTGGCGCCCAGGGCCAGGCAAATTCGCCAAATAATTACAAAAAAAAACATTTGTGACGTCCCCACAGAGAACCCCAAACCCTGAACGCAAAAAATTGTTTTTCAATCTCAACTTGAAGACTTGCTGAATCCGCAGAGGGTTTGAACAGCTACCTAGCTCAATCGGCTGGCGAGTTATGGAGTTGAAATCTTGATCAAAAAAGTTGCCACCGTGGGCCTAAAAGGGTGAAACAACTCTCTAGCTCAGGGGTGCCCAACCAGTCGATCGCGATCTACTGGTCGATCTTTAAATGCCTGACAGTCGATCGCGGGTGATTTTATGCATGTATAAGGAAGGGTTTGCCGACCTAGAAATGAATAATTATGCATATGTACATTTTTTGTATTTTTAATCTGGCGTTTTTCCTCTTTTTCAAAATTAATTTTATTTCCAACTGTACCGTATTTACCCTCCTACATCAATAATATAATTGTCATCATTGTTTTCGTATATGACGTAACATTCAGAAAAATTTTTTCGAATAACTTGTTTTCAGCTGATCTGCTAGTTTCTTAAAATTTGTTCGTTACTTCCAGCCATGTTTTTAGGCTAGGCAGTTTACATCTGCTGTGGTTTATTTTACTTTTCATCAGAAGAACAGCATTTAGTTGACTTTGTCATTGTTAGCAACGTTATTGGTAACAGCTAACCACTTGTGCAGTGGATGTTTTTCACATTAATTTTTTTTTTAAACTTAATACTTGATGCAATGACTGACGATTCTAATTACTTAACTCAAATCTACAAAATTTTAACTTCAACGTTTCTTTAAAAACGTTATTTCTACTTTTAGATTAAAATATAGCCCTAAATTTGCAAATGGTGAGTGCTAAAATATATCTGAAGCGACAGAAAACCTATCACTTTCTCAAGGAATGGGAAGAAGATTATTTTTTGTCATGTTAAATTCCAGATGTGTGTGCCTCATCTGCTATGCCAGCATCTCGCTTCCTAAGAAGAGAAACCTTGAAAGGCATTTCATAACCATGCACAATAAGTACACAAAGGATTTTCCTGTCCAAAGTCAATTCAGAAATAAAAAGTTAGAGGAATTGAAATTACAACTAGCTACACAACAGTCTATTTTTACCAAGCCAAATACGAGAGGTAAGGCAGCTAAGATAGCATCATATCGAGTTTGCCACATTCTCGGTTTGTTTTGTTTCAAAGCTTGGCCAGATTAGTAGATCTCCAGAGACTGAAAAATGTAAAGGTAGATCCTACGTAAGTAAAGGTTGGGCACCCCTGCTCAAGCTCAATCGACGAGCGAGTTATGGAGTTGCAAAAAGTTGCAAATCCGGTCAAAAAGTAGCAGTTGTGGGCCTTTTAACCCGGCAAATGTGTGGTGGCCTTAAAGAAACGGTTGCGAGAGCTGAGACTGCAGCGCCAATAACTGAGTGCGCATGTTTCATTAATTTCCTAATTTTGGGGTTGAGTGTCGACATTCCTCAAAAACAGTTATTTCTTATTTGGGGCAGAAGTACTTGAATGCAACATCAGTGTTTGCATATCCGCTTGAAGAGATCAGTGTTGTTCTACTCCTTTGAAACTTGCAGCTATAACATCAGATGTCTTCCAACTTCGGACGAAATAGGAAAACTGAAAATCTGAATTAATACGCAAATTCATCACAATCTCATGTTCACCGGAGTATCTCTTACGCAAGATCTTCTAAGAGAAAGTATCAGCTGCCTGCTCCAGCGTAGCAAATTTGTTCTGCAGTCCTGAAGCAACTGATGTCTTTATTACAGTTTTGAAGGATTCGTGTTGATTTTCATGTGGAGCCTTTTTCTTGATTTTCGTTTTTGTGCGTACTGCCTTACCCCTTTCAATACCGATTTTGAACAAATCGATTTGAAAGTTGATTTTTGGCATGATAACATTATTTTATGAATAGATAAACAAGGTAATTTCAATTTTATGTTGTTTCTTTACAAAATGTATGAACCGGAAGTGGGACATTTTTGTCCTTACGGTATTGTATCCTGGGATAAATATGTCCCAACAGTATTGAAGACCCACGAATACAACCAATGTCAAAAACCACGTTTTGCAGTAAATAACATTTTGTTTGTGCAAATGTTGCATTGTTTTATCTTTTTAGGTGGGATATGGTGTGAAACAAAACACACACATTAGCCAGATTGCACTTCCTGCACATGAAGTTGTTTTTTTCTTGGTTTCTGCACACAGGACACATCGTCTTTTCAGTTTGCCTTCAACTAGAATGTGTTCATCCACGTATTGTAGCAATTTTGCAGCATTAAAATGTTTTCTAACTCGTCTACTTCTTGGTGGTAAAGTGGTATGTCCATGATCAATTAAACTTTCAGCTAAACCTTCAATGTACTAAATGCGTGGTAGAATTGTAAGACATATTTGCAGGAAATGGCATTGTTAATATCAATTCTGTGGATGCAAAAAAATCAATCAAATACCAAAACGACATGATTATACTTTCTGATTGTTTGGGACAGCTTCGTAACCACACTTACACCCAAACTGTACCTATAGGTAAGAATCTCCCCTTTCACGACAAATTATTGTGGCACACACATGGCCAGTTTTTGCAACCACGTTGTGTTCATAGTCTTATTCCACGTCTTACAGCCTTCATTCCACGTTTTACAAATTATATCCCACGTTTTACAGACTTCGCCAAAGGAAATATATCTTTTAACGCCTCATCAAGTGAAAATGTTATACTAGATGTGTTTCAAAAGTCTCTAGCATAACCAGTACTGTTGGAACAAAAACACTCCAGCGTCAAATACTCTATAGGGACATATATGTCCCATTACAAGAAAAACTAACAGAAAATTGAATGCAATCTTCGTCATAAAGCACAATAAAGGCTGCTTAGTAGCTCTCAATAGGAACTATAAGCATTTACGCGGTGTCAACAAGAATATTTCGTTACTTTTACCTCCGAAAAAGCACAAAATCTTCTCAACTCTGACAGAAACTTCAACCAGATGCTCTCAAAAACTTTCTAATTGCAGTACTCGGTCAAGCGTGACAAGCTTAAAGGGACGAATACAGATTAAATTCAACACGACGTTCACCAGTGATACTGAATTGTCCCATCCCAACTTGATGTGAATACAAAAAGTTGCAAACGTATTCTAACGGGGGAGTCTTGGATCCAAATAACTCAACAGTAGCGAAAGGGTTTCTGTGCTCCTTTCGGAGTGTCACGAGTATCTGCGGCGCCTATCTCCGCTTGCTTCGCAGTGAATGCTGCACTCAGTGCGTTGCTGGCGAGTCAATGACAGCACCGCGCGGGAACTGTTCCCTTGCACCCACCGAACAAAGCCGAGCGCGAATCTGGACAGGTCGCAGTACCATTAATGAAGTCTTCGGCATGACCCGACCGGGAAACCCAGTCCTGCAGCTTTGGTGACGTGTGCTCAATCAACTGTACCACCGGACCCCCAGGGGTCCACAGACAGATTTTTGGAGGTCCATGACCTTTGTATGTATAGCATGAAAGCAAAGTAGTGAATTGCAGAACTACCTATCGTGTTGATCTAGCTTGCAAAAGACGACAAGTCCAGTGCAACTTTAGAATGCGGGTAACAGGGTAGCACAAGATATGGCTCGTATGAACGAACATGTTTATTGACTTTAACAAAAGTATACAAATACACACATTTGCATTTGTTAGATTATACACGCTGATTGTTATGCGATGTAAATTTGTGACGTGATGAGTTCAGTCCCGTCACCACGGGGGGGCTTCGGTGGGCTTAGCCTCCCCAAACAAAGCTCCAAGCACCCCCCAAAATTAAAACATAAAAATTATGAATCAGTGGAATTTTTGTCAATTTTTAGAATGTCAAGACACCCCGCACAAACGCAAAGCCCCCCTATTGAAAATTTTCTGGCGACGGTTCTGGATAAGTTTCATGAAACATTCATGATTTTTGGCGCGGAAAGCGGATAACAATTTTTTTAGTAGAGACCACTTGTGCCTAACAATATTAACTGGTTTTATTAATAAAGGGGCGCTTCACGTTACGATAGTGTCTTGTCGGCTTGGTTTCATTTTTAGTGCCAAGCCGAATTGTGTCACAGGACTATATCATGCTTGACGATTTGGTGATAGATTTGTCGTTTTAAATTGTTGTAAAAAATGAAAGTAATACAGTAAATTTCTCGGAAAAGAACATCGCTTGGAGCTGTTAAAACACTTACAGCGTTAAGTACCATACTTTTAAAAAAGTACTATTTTTTGAGCAGAGCGCCAACGTTCTTTCTGAAACGTACTTCACTTTTTGATTGCCAAAAATGTCGTGCAAAACTCTGCTCCCTAGAACCTACGTTTTACAACGTTTAAGTCCCTTGCTATTGTTGTGTAACGTGGTGCGAAACACGTACGTGGCAAAGGTCTGGGCACAGAGTTTTGCATAGCATTTTTGGCATCACCTTTTGCACGTGGCACAGGTCTGTGCAGGTAGTTTTTGCTGTGTCTGTATTTCTCACATTCCCCACTACCAGAATTGGTAGGGGGGCATTCAATCAAATATCAGCCCCGGGCATCACCAGATATCTGCACG
>Ga0210059_1006061_pt1 | contig 19417 bp, 12 predicted proteins | sample Ectturendosymbi2_FD_188042 | JGI IMG/M metagenome (GOLD analysis project Ga0210059, IMG submission 188042) | Ecteinascidia turbinata endosymbiont from Florida, USA - Sample 2 (SPAdes) (version 2) | ecosystem: Host-associated > Tunicates > Ascidians > Unclassified | place: Key West, Florida... | reverse complement strand
AAAGGAATTCCCTGAGGTCCCCAGGTCAATGCCCTCAACGAGATGCCAGCGCCGCATGACGTGTCCACACCACGTTCGTTTCTCGGCTCCTTCCAATTCTATGCCAAGTTTTTGCCACCCACGTTTGCGTTAGTGGCCGAACTGCTATACCGTCTTACCAGGAAAAGTAATCGGTGAGCATGGGGGTCAGAAGAGGAAGCAGCTTTTCGTCGGCTGAAGAAGCTCTTATCTGCGGCCGATGTGCTCGCTCATTTTGATCCATCCCTTCCATTAGGAGTCACCTGCGATGCATAACCGTTCGGGATTGGCGCTACTTTGTTTCACCGCTATTCTGACGGAAGTAAACGACCAATAGCCAACATTTCCAAGACGCTCACAGCAAGTCAGCGCAATTACAGCCAGATACAAAAAGAAGCGTCAGCCATCATCTATGCCTTGAAGAAATTCTTCCAATATGTATATGGAAGAAAGTTTATTCTGGTGACGGACCACAAGTCTTTGGTGGCCATGTTCAGACCGAATAAGCCGACTACGGCTCTCGCAGCAAACCGTTTATCTCGATGGGCTCTATTTCTTCGACAATTCAACTACACCATCGAGTACCGTAAGACGTCGGAACACTCCAGTGCTGATGTCCTCAGTCGACTGCCAGTAGGTGAAGATCCAGTTTTCGACAGAGGTGAAAGCACTGACGACGTGGACACTGTTTGTACCATTGAAACACTGAGTTTGCAAGTGGAGCCAACCGACTCGGGGACGTTGCAGAAAGAGTCTTCTCGAGATCCAACTTTGACGAAGGTCATGCGATTCACGAGAGAAGGTTGGCCAGAGAAAAAAGACAGCGATGACCCAGCAGATAAGTTCCTCAAAATCGCCGACTCACTTACTGTTTGTCATGGCTGGTTGCTGTATGGAGCCCGGGTGGTGATTACCAACAAGTTACGTCGTCAAGTGCTCGATCTTTTGCACGAATGTCATTTCGGCATTCAACGGATGAAGCAGTTGGCAAGGACAGCCGTTTAATGGCCGAACATCGATTCCGACATTCTCGATCTATGCCTGCAATGTTTGACTTGCGCCGGGCATCAGTCCGAACCGTCGAAAGCTGCCGTCCACCCGTGGATGTTACCTGAGAAGACGTGGAGCCGCCTACATATTGATCGTGTCATCACCTTTCTATGTTTCAACTGGCTTGTGGTTACTGACGCCTATACTAAGTATCCCTGCATCCATGCAACGCAGTCAGTATCAGCAAAGTCAAGGATCAAACTCTTGCAAGAGTATTTCGGTTTTACACATACAGTCGTAACCGAGTGCGCAGCTACCTTCAAATCTGACAAGTTCCAGGAATTCTGCAAAGAGAATGGAATTGTCCATCTGACTGGAGCTCCGTACCATCCTGTCACCAATGGCGCCACGGAACGTTTGGTGCAAACTTTCAAACAATCCTTGAAGAAGTCGGACAAAGCCCCGAAAGATGCGTTGCAAGACTTCCTGCAAAATTACCGGCGCAATCCGCTATCAAACGGTTACTCGCCCAGCGAGTTCCTTAACGGACGTCAAATCCACACTAAAATTGACACCGTACTGCCTTCACCTGCTCACACTGCACAGGGCAAACAAGCCAAAGAAGCTACCAAGTCTCAAAAGTCTAATCGTCAGCTCCCTGTAACTCCAAGTAGCGGTTATGTACAAGGTCGGCAATCCATGCTATGTGTTATAGTTTGGATCACGAGGCGATCGCGATCCTAGATGGGTGCCTGCGATTGTTGTCAAACGTTTTAAGACCCGCAGTGTCAACGTGCGTGTGGTTCCGAGATGTCCAGGCTGGAGACGCCACATGGATCAACTGCAACGACCTTACGTTTCGCCAGATGACACAGAACCTGGTGATACTCCCAGGTTTTCCGATAGCAGAGAAGAGAACCCCTCCGTTTCAGAGCAGCTCCCGAGCGACACTTCGACAGCGACCACCGAGCAACCGCCGACGTCAGAAAACGCTAGCCCGGAATACGTTTCTCAGCAAGCTGATAGAGCCAGACTAACTAGGAAGAGTTTTCATTGTTGCAATAAGTTCACAATTCCGCAACTGAGTTTAGTAAAAGCCATCTGAAAAGCAATTTTGTTGAATTTTGATCAAATTAAAAAAGTTTTTCCAAAAGCTATGTTTCACAGTTGTCCAACAAGATTGTGAAATGTAAAATCTTAGTTTGTCTGGTGGAAACCGGGCCACGAAGACCGAAGCACACAATTCTGTTCCATTCACTACAAAGGTTCGTACCAATGCATAGCACTCGATAACATTGACTATGATTTGAAAATGGTCAAGTAGAACAATCATCAGATTTTCTCTATTTGTGATTGTTTTGCTTTTTGGGTACTCGGACCATTAAGAAAAATTTTTGAAAACACCAAAGTTTAGCTCCTATTCCTGCATTTTCAAAGCGACTGGACACAAGAATTTGTCCTGACCATAACGATACATCAGAAGACTGATCTGACAAATACAACAGCAAACACTTGTTATTCAAACGACAAATGTGAAAGTTTCAAAAGATTTTGATTGTTTCTTTTTTGCATAGTTTTGTTTTTTGCAATAAATGCGTTACTGGGCTAGGATTATGCAATTTTTATCAAAATGCATGCAAACGTTTTGTCCGGTTCATATAGACTTACCTAAAATAGCCAATAATAGGCTATTGCTATAATAAGCTATACTTGGTTGTAGTAGGTTGTCTATGGGACCCAACAGTGTACTAGGTTGTCTATAATAATAGGCTATACGAGGTTGTCTAAAAAATCTTATACGATTTAGATTGGAGTCATTCTTATATAGTTAGTATACCCTATATAGATGTTTGATTTTTTAATTACTTGTAGAATCTACGACAATTTGAAACTGTTTTCCGTATAGATATTGAGGTTGTATTTTGTTTAAAAGATCCAGCATTCGCCACTCAAAAACGTGTTAAGAAAGCCATTCATTCACAATTTCCTATCAAGTATGCAAGGGAAGTCAAAATGTTTTTTCCCAATGTCGAGTCTACTAATAATGCAACGGACAAGCAACAATATAGATTCCTGTTCCACCAGGTTCACTCTATTGTCGCCTGTGCGTAGCTGCATTTTTGAAGCACTTCCTGATTGCGCACTCTAGGCATTGTGACGCAATGCTCCGTCACACTAATCATTAATACTGTGGATATTTTGTGAAATGCCTTGAGTTTGTAGAACGATGTTTTGCTGGAATTCCATCATCTGTTGTGAATGATGTTAGTGAACTTTAAATGCAGTCTTTTGTATGGATGCTGACCATTTCACATTAACTTCACAAGGTACAATGAACTCCTGTAATGATGCGCTCATAGCCCAGCAGGTCAATAATCCTGACTGAATGATGCATTTGATTAATCATTAACGTCATGTGCCACGTTTACGTCACAATTGTTTTCATTACTGTCGACTCCTCAAAAAACACTTTTTTTGCAACAAGTGGCAAAGTGCTGTGTTTTATAAAAGGTTGTTTCTTCTGCTCAAATGATGTGATACAGATTCAGTGTTTTTGCCCCATACTTGAATTGCAATCAGTTTAGTGTGTTTTGCTATTGACTGATTTTTTTGACAATACAAGGGGCAAATCTGCATGCTGCTATGGTAATTTGTATTCTACACTGCCATACGCGTGTGTCTATACAATATGCCGCCTTAAATGGCAGCATATTATGCATTTTTTATTTTCCCTAGGAACAAAACGTAACGCAAAATTTCATGGTGTTTCTTGGGTGCAACTGGGCAGACTACCAATAGTGGGGTTTAACTGGGCGTATCACTCTCTACATGAGGAATGATTGTTTAAACCCTACATCAAACAACTCAACTGTTCACGCAGTAAGTAGGGATATACCTCAGGTAGGGCAAAATTACAATTTACGAAAGTGCTTGTTCGTGTCAAGCAACATGCCTTTAAGCTTTTGGCTTCATAAGAAACCCTGTGTTTTGTGCAGAAATCAGCCTTTTTTGCATTGTTGCTTCAGCTTTTCAAAGCTTCACACTCAACGTCTGTCTGCAGTTTGCAGGGTTGAGGATGCGATAGTGTTACGTGAACGTCATTTGTCATTTAAAAAAAAAATTTGCTCGATTGTTTTGCTTGTGTTACTTTTGTGGATTCAAGTCACTTGAACATAGATTTCTGCAAGTTGCAGTAATCAGGAAGAAGAATGCCAAGTCAGAAGCATGATTACTTGAAAACGGACAACTGTCAATTGTGAAAACCGAAGATTTTTAACTTAAAATCTCACTGTTTTTCGCATAGATTCTAGCAGCAGCTTGTCCAGGAATAGATATAAGTCAACTAAAAACAGCAGTTTTGTTTTTTCAGCTTTTAACCAATCCCTCTCATCACTTCAATCAAAGATGAAGACTGCAAACGAACAACTGCTGCTTTTGCTGCCAAATAAGTGCGAAGAATCTAACACAAGTGGAGTTCAGAGATTAAGATCGGGAGAAGAAGTGTATTGTCATAATGGATGGGAAGTAAGTTGAAGGAAGTGGATCTAATTAACTACAAAAAGATTTTCACATGAAAAAAACGCTTTGGGCATGTGAGGTGCACAATGCTTACACCAGTAAATCCTGGCAACTTCGAAGTTTTTTATTTAATATCGAGTCTCGTTTCGACGAAGGGAAAACTACTTTTCGGTGATGTTGAAGAGTTCTGAAACATCCATGTTGCTTTGCAAAAAAAATTACCGGTCTTAGGAAAGTTAAGTCTTTCGGCATTCTCGTGCAATTCACAAAATGCTTCGGAAGTGAAAACCTAAACAAACTGAGCAAAGTATTTGTTTCCTGACTGATCTTGCGTCTTTCAAAAAAAAAAACAATTTCAGCATGAAAAGTTGCTTTTTTTCAACTCAGAGCATCTTGCTAATTGGTTAAATACAAAATATTCAATTTAGATTTCAATATTTAAGCGAAGGGTTTTCAACACGCTAATAGTAAAAACTAATGAGTACAAAGTTTTGTCTGGCTTGACATCACTTTTCGTGAAACTGTAGGTAATCTACTAAATTTCAATAACGAAAAAATTATAAAATTGTTTCAGATACTTTTTGTTGTTTGTTGTCTTTTCCTGCATTTTCTAGGTTTTTCAACGACGATTTTCTGGTCAATTGAAGTTTAACAGAACTTGGAACGAGTACAAACGTGGATTTGGAAATTTATCCACTGAATTTTGGATTGGTATGTCAATTTTAAATTAAATTGAAATTCAAGTTCTTCCATTCAAACAATATTGATAGTAAATATTTAAACTTTACTCTTTAAACTCGAGAAAAACCCACATCACCTCTGCACAAGCATTGGCACGAAAATTTTTTTTCATTGAGTGCCATTGCTCACCGTTCCGTATGATGACGTATTTCTATTCCCTAAACTCCAATAACATGTTTCAGGTCTTGAGAAACTTCACATCATCACTGGAAACAAGCAATGCAAACTTCGCATTGAATTGGGTGGATTTGATGGGAGTTCTGCTTGGGCAGAGTACAAGTGGGTATAAAAATTGATATTAGCGACTTCCTGTAGTTTCGCTCACTTTACTTTGTTGAGCAGAAGAAATTATTTCACTCTGCGTCTTTTGTGACTTGATGTTACTTCTTTAAAAAAAAGTTTGTGGGCAGGGTTCCCAGATTGGCCCTTTCAGGACAAATTTCAGAAATCAGAGCTTGTTTCAAGTTGGTTGGGGTTAAAAAACTTTGGCTTACACCGAAAAAGTTTCCTCTGAAGAAAAATACTGCTATTCCATTTTTTTCGGCCTGGTCTTTGCAAACTTTTGTGATAAATGCTATATTAAACCGACGCCCACCTTCTTGTGCAGGTAAGATTTGATGGATGCGAGGTTCGAAATAAATTTTTTGCGTAATCACTAGAAATTCGTGCACTGTGAACCGGAAGTGGCTGGAGTCAAAGTTTGTTTTTTTTCTGGCCGTTACATAAACAATTTGGTCCTTTTTTTGCCATTTTAGCACGGCTTGGATTTTAATTCTAATTTTTATCTGGCAACCCTGTTTATGAGCAAGTAAATGTTCTTCGAACAAGATACGACCTGGTATCAAACTGGAGCAAATCCATAGTTCCTTCATGAAAACTATTGGTTTAAAGATAATATTTATTGGTTCAAACGATATTACACAGTAGACGTAAACATAAAAAGCAATGCTAGCTTTTCATTGTTCTTGTCTAGTTTTGTTTCTTTTTTTTTGTGAAAAGAAACAAAATATTGGCCTGAAAGGTTAAGGCCCAAGTCCTGATAAAAAAGGCCAAAAAGACCAAAACGCATCCCACTTTTGACACGATCCACTAAAAACTGAAATCCAAAGCTTTACATTTTTTTCAGAATTTTTTGTTTTAATCTACAAGATTTTCCGCATGTTTAGAGGGTTTGAACAGCTCTATAGCTCAATCGGCTGGTGAGTTATGACTTGCTCAACCTGGGGAAATCCCGATACTTGAAGGCTTTTAATCGATTTGTGTGTTCCATTGTTACATTATGCACTTTCTGAGGAGAACCACTGCTGCAAACCAGTCTGACGTAGCGACAAATTTCCTTTGTGACGTGAATCTGACGTCTGTATACGTTTTTCAATGAACAAGGAATGCACTTGAAAACAAAAGGTGTACAATTCCATAATGTGTTCAACAAACTCAATAAGATTACTGACGTTTGTTGTGGGATTGGAAACGCGTCATCAAAGATGGTGACGAAATCATTTGTTAAACAGAACCTTCAGTATTGCAAGCGGATCGACGAATTTTAAGATCAATTTCTCGCATTTCCGTGGTACTGCGGGAGACGCAATGACGTACGGCGATTACCTCAACAACCAACCTTTCACAACTGTAGATCGGGACAATGACAGGTAATGAACTACTAAGGTTCACACTTCACGTTTTGAAATGAATTTTTGACAGAGAAGAAATATTTAATTGTACCAAGCATTATGGTCTTCATATAAAGGAATATTGAAAAATGATAAACAACCTAATAAAAGAACTTGGAAAAAAGCAAAATATTTTATTTAATCGAATCGAAACAAACTACTCACACTTTTTATTAACCTTAAAGCAATGAAGATGTAATTTTGTCAATAAACTGCAGCAAGGATAAAAATCCCAGTTAGATCATGTTGGATTAGAAAGCAAAGTAATTTCTCAATAAGAGGCTTTGCTTTTGAAGAACAGATCACAAACGATTCGTTCAAGTGCTTTTCAAAGTGATTTGTGGCTTCCCGTAAACGTGACGTGTCAATGTTTCATCCTCATTGTTCAACTCTTTTATTAATTTTAGTCATTCGTCGATCAACTGTGCTGTCGTTGTTGGCGGTGGTGGTTGGTGGTACGATAGGTGTTCTTACGGTCATCTGAATTCCCGATGGGGAGAAGGTCTGTCTTGGCGAGGGATTGTCTGGTACACGTGGAAACAATGGACTAATTTGAAAACAAGCATGATGATGGTGCAATGCACTGTGTGATTATTAGATGGCTGTTGATGGCTCTGTGCTCAGAATGTGTAAATATAATCGATGGAAAACTGTCCATCCCTTTAAATCAATATGTTGTGTTCAAAGATTATGTAGAATACATCTTCCATGAAATGTTATATATTTAAATCCTTTGCGAAATAATGTAATAATTTACCACGATGAGGTAAAAAAAAGGTAAAGGAACGAAAATAACAAAAATGAATAATGTTCCACGAAAAGCTAAATGAAAATAGTGTCATACAAATATTCAAACATGGCGCGAACTTTTTTTAGTCTCCGCTGGAGACATGCTGTGCTTCTGCCTTCGTCACTTTGGCCAGGTAAAGGAAAATGGTGTCATGAGCCTAAAATTAACTAAAGTTCGTGGTCACCCTTGCCACTTGTGCATTGAAAAGGTATTTGCACAAAAAATGCCTTTTATTATTTGAGTGCGTTTCTGAGTTTTTGATGCCCGAGCGAATAAAATACTTGTACAGTGAGAAACTGTTAACTGGCTCTGATTGATGCATTGACTTTAGTCTGTTACATTCACTCATGTCATTATTTCTCTTGTTAGGTCACAGTATGGGGTGACCTCACCCCTGGGTGTTTCATGCGCCAAAAGTCCCATTGTGGGCAGGTGCTGACTTCAAACGGACCTCATTTTCAAGCCCGAACCCGGCCCAAGCCCGAAATATATTTTTGAAGCGCGATTTAGGCCGAAGGCCAAATTCATCAAATGAGTGAAATATGTCCATAGCTTGTTTGTCAACGGTAATGCTACTGAATGTAATGTTTCTGGTAATGCTACTGAATGTAAGAAAAAATATCAACGGTAATGCTACTGAATGTAAGAAAAAATATCACAAAACTATCAAGGATGGCGACATGGTGTTACAAAACGAACCATCTAGAATAGCGCCAAAGACATGAAAACCGGTTTATAGGTCATCGTTTTATAAAACAAGCCAAGAATCGCGTAAGTGATTGATCTTTTCGAAGCAACGCCATCGCGCGCTAATTTCCTCACCGCTGTCGCCTTCTCAAAAAGAGTGTGAGACTAATCCGAGCAGATAACAACCGAACGCAGCTGTGTTTGAAAGTAGAATTAGCTGAAGAAAAATCGCCATTACTTCATTCACAAAAGTCATTGCGTTAAGCAACAAATGCACGTCACGGAGGAAAAAAATTGTCAGTCTTAGTGTTATTAAAAAATTTTGTGTGCAGGCCCGCAATCGGCCCGAAACATTTTGAAAAACTTAAGCTCGACCCGAATAGCCTGGCCCGACGTACAACCAGGGACAACAGGGGCACAGGTGTCCTTCACACAACAGTACCATAAGCAATTGCATAATTGATCAGGATCGGCTTGAAACAAATTTATTGCAGCTATTCGCGCACACCTAAAATTCAGAATGGTTTTCTATAATTTTTGTTATTAGTTTTGAGGTCAAGATTTTTGCTAAACATGTAAATGCGAAAAGATTGACTATCATGGATGTGTTTTTGCACTGAACCCAAGCAAACAGTTTTGAACTCGTGCTAAACAGTTTTGAACACAACAATTATTTGAATTGTTTGGCAATATTATGACAACAAAGTGATTGCTTTAATTAATTGCCATGCAAACGCACTGTAAATGTTTAAAGAAGTTATCAAGCAGAGGGTTGAAGATGTGTACATTATTAATAAAGTTGGTGTTTAAGAGTGGTAATCTGCGATAGAAGTGCTACGCAGCATTAACCACCATTTGAAACAAACGAAAACAATTGCTAAATCGGTATCAAGTGCCAATGAAACACGAATCTTAGCACATTTTTATGACAACGAAGCAATCGTCTTTAGTACGCACCATTAAGCTGGGCAAACTTCAAGAAAAGAGTCATCTTCATTACGTTTTGTACAGTTTTGTAAACATCAGACAGACAATGTTGTGTTAGACAGAAGACGCGCCTGTCCATCTGGAAGGCTGGACTTGATTCCTGGTCAGTGTGGACATGAATACGATTATTGCAGCCTTACCAGTCTCAAGCTCAGGATCAGTGGTTGAGTGCAAATGAAAGCTTCACGAGCGATGCTGCCACTGATATTACCACTGCTTCGCTGTTGCCAGTAGTAGCTGTGTGGTAATGGCGCAAAGTACGGGGAAATGTGTTTGTTGCTAAATTTTATACCAGTTCTTTGAGCCAGTACAATGATGTCTTTATGTTGGCGGTGAAACATGATTGAAAAGGCTTCGCCACTGTGAAACCACGAGTAGCGAAGTTTGAAAGAACATTTTGGTATCAAGGCAAAAATATGAAATTAATAAATATTTTAGCGGTGATAAGTAACAAAAATGTGCTTCTAATTAAAAGTTGCTGATGAATTGGATTGATGCAGTAAAGCAATATTAAAAATCAAATGCTTGTTGCGGGCATCGGTTGAAATGAAACTCACTCCGCGCGACTCCATTACTGAAACATTTTTGTTTTTGACCTTTTCTGAATATTAGGTATTTGGCCAAAAAGCAACAACAGCTGGCGACAGAAGGCTTGACACGGAGTGGTCAAATACGTGACGTTCACGACGCATTAACTTGCAACATGTGGTATATGTACCACAAAAGAATAAGAATGCAATTATCAACATTTCATAAAATGAACCTAACCTACAGGGAAATGTTGATGTTTAGAAAAGTAAGAGACAAAAAATTTGGCGTCACTTTTCACATGTTTATTTTCCAAACGATTAGCACTGGTAAATGAAAAACTGTTTGTCAATTAAATAAATGGCACTACCTAGTTATAAATCTTTTCTTACAGCATCACTGGTTACAATTTTGTAATGTTTTTTAAGCCTTATTTGTAAAAAGAGGTGTTCTTCATTCTAGCACAGTGGTTCCTAACCTTTTTTATTCCGCGGCCCACTTGTCACTTTCAGCAAAAGTTCTTGGCCCACCATCACAGAAGAACAGAAAAATCTACTCTCAATCTTTATTTAGGTACAAATATGAACAAACAAAGTATGTTTTTATGATAATGCACCGAATTGCATTTAATTTTAGGATCAGCAACACAAAGCAGACTGCGAGATAAACTTCAGTGTGATTTTTGGTCTTGTGTGACGTTTTCGACCAGATTATGAATTCTTGGCTGCGTTGCGGAAAGAGCGCATCTAACATCGTCTTCCAGGGCAAAGTCGGTTTCAATTTTTTGCTTTCACATGCAGAAGGGTAGAAAATCCAGTTTCACATAAATATGTGCTGGGGAGAAAATGTAATTTTTTGAGTGCTTCTTTTCTAACATTTGGATACTATCAGACACTTTCAGCCAAAAATCGCAAAGTGCATTTAGGTTCGAACGATGCGTTTATCTTGCATGCAATCTGCGACATTCTCAACCGGAACAACAAAAAGATTCTTCGCCGAATCCAAATTTGTTTTGATGATTTTGGGAAAGCACAGCACAGATTCATCACGAAGCTTCCAAGGTGTTAAACAACTTCCGATGCTATATCAACATTCACTTCTTCACCAGCCGACGTGGAAAAATCTTCAACATAGCAATTTCCTCCTTGAGCTTTTCGCTTCCAATTGTCAAGTGTTTGGACGATTGCGCTGAGGGTGTCAATGAAATCGACAATTGTCCTTCTCCTTTGTAGTTTCATATTAACTTTATTGAGTTGTTGAACTATGTCAGCAAGATATGCCAAGTAGAAAATAAAATGTGTTTTTGAGATTGGACACTATTTCGTTTTTTCCTTCATCGCTGAGAATCAGTTTAAATTACTGCATGCTGCTCGATGCGTGCATCTGCGTTGCATGCTGCTAAGTTGCATACCGCGCCATCAGGAGCAGATCCGGCCAGTGAGGTTAGGTGGGGGGGAAATTTCAGTAATATTTGGCAAACAAGTCTGATCACGGGTTCACTACTGTAAAAGAGATGAAGTATACTTTACAATACTGCCATGGCAAAACAACGGACTGCAAGGTGGCCTCATGTCGCGAATGCTGTTTTGTAAATTGTACAAAATCATGGCGAAAAAAATTACTTTCGTAGGTTTTAGGAGGGGCAATCGTCCTGCACTGGATCCGCCCTTGTGCTCGATGCGTGCATCTGAGCTTAAACCTGCCACGATTTCGCTTTAAACGCTGCGGTGGGAGTAAGCAAGCTGTGTTGAGAGAAAAGCTAGCGCACAAACGGGATGACAACATCGGATTGAGTTAAACAACACAAAGCATCGTAATAACTATTTCACATGGGGGAGGATCATGTTCTGAATGTTGATTTGCACGTCAATTAGGTGATACCAATTATTTTCACAAATATCCAGAGAGTGACAACTTGGTTGTTCGACAAAAGTAACGGTGCATGCTTCGTGCAGAGGTGGCTTGTTTATATTGCCGTGGTTCTCTGAATAGTGCCGTGACAAGGCCATCTGGTCCTTGTCACTGTCAGTTTTACAATCTTGTTTGTTCCAATTACTGCGATGCGCTGACCATCTTTTGGAAAATTTGTTGCTAGTTTGGCCAACATATTGTTCATGACAAATCACACAAGTCGCGACGTAAATGCCAAAATCTGTGCAAGTCAAGCTTTGGTTTAGCTTAAAAGTTTTGGTTTTAGTCAGCACTTGTGAAACATTTGCTACCATGGATTTGTTATTTTTTCCATGGTAACCACAAAGTGCACAGCGCTCACATGGCCTTGAGCCACCTTGGGTTTGCTTTCGTGTTTTGTTTAAAGCGAGGTCTTTGTAGTTGGTTAGTGTTTGTCCAATTGTGGTGGGTCCTTTGTAGGTAATCATTGCCTTCGGGTTTAACTTATTTTCTTTTTGTGTTAGAGTAAGCAGATGGGGAAAGATGTAGCCCAAACCTAGAATACATGTGTGTCTATCATTAAGATTTGAACCTCAAATATGAAAAATATCTAAAAGCTTATCTAAAAATTCCTGAGGCCAAATTTATGGCGTGTAACAACTTTTCCGGCATGTGCCAGAAGACACAGTAACAATCAAATTATTAACAAAAAGATGGTAGTTATGTTATGCGGCACATTTTGTCCAAGCTGGCTTTTGACCACACCCTGTTTGCAAATATTTGTAGCAAAAGGAAAGCACAATTGCAATGCAATATAATCTGTGAAATATGTTGGCATAAAACATTCCAAAAAAACAGCAAACAATTCTGCCGGCAGTACAACTTACGATTGCCTACTGACGTGCACATGTGGTATGCTGTATTTGCTCAGTTAGCTCAGACTCGTTAAAAAATCATAAAACATTTTTTTCATTAAGAAGGAATATGCCTTTCACTTCACATTTCAACAGACAATAATTATACACAAAATGACTTCAGCCTAGTTAGGCCTAACAGTGAGTTTAGATCCTTGACTGTTCAGTTTGCTTTGTCTTATAGTTTGTAGCGACACTGGCATACATGAAAAGAAATTAAAGGCAAAACAACAACATCAAGCTAGTATGTTGTAGCCTGCTATGTAACATTTATAAATAAACTTTCGAAAAATGCTTGCCACAAACTGGAATTTCTGGCCAGGATGTTCAGCAAGTTTATTAACTGAGGAACAGAGCAGAGTATAATAGTATGCCCTCGGCTTAAAACTAAATCCCTAAGCCTAATCCCCTTCACAATTCCTCTGCTCTGAACGGAAAGTTTCACTTTGCATATCACGTTTGTCACGTAGCCGCCTTAACCAAACATGTTCAAAAAGATAAATAACACCAGCAGAGCAGTTGACTCAAAGGGAAATATGGACACTGCCTATGTAAAATCGAATTGAAAAGTGCTCTTATATGCAACACAATCTTTTAAACCTATCATAAAGAGTAGTGAAACGTTCGAACCTTTTGTGCTCAAAAATAAATTCGCAAATTAACACGCTGTTTTTCTAAGTCGGAAACACTTTCAAAAAAACTTTACCTTGCAATTTTTAATCACACCAATGTTGTTTCCTACAGCACTCCACCATTACACTTTCATAAACTCTTGGAATACAACAATGAGCTTCTTCAGTCACAATTCGGTCAGCTTTTCTTTTTGTAAGAGCGGAGTGTCTACGAAATTAGTTGTCTGAATTACTTTGCAGTTCCATAGTCCCGTATTTAAGAATATCCTCATCTTGAAGGTTAGAACCACTTTGAATTTCTTCAGACCTGCCTCATACAAGCTGGAAAGTCTGAGGCGAAGCATGAATTTACTTCAAAAACTTCCGGTGCAAGAGCGCACTCTCACCGGGTGCTTCTCATCTCAGGTGCATGCACTGGAGACCTGTGCGTGTTGAAAATTTTGCCCGTTCCTGTCCCGTACCAGCAAACTTCTAATCCGCACTCGCAGATTTTGAAGCAAGGCTGGATACTTCAAGGTCTTTTTTGCAGCAAAACAGGAAAAATATGCCACTTTCAGAAGCGTTGTGGCCGCAAATGTTTGGTTTGATCATTTAGCCTTTTGTTAGTATTTTTGAAAACTTGGCTGAATTTTCGCCTGTTGTAAATGTATTACCATATTCTGTGATTTAAACCTTCCAAATCTCTCCATGTACACTCTGACAAGCACCCTTCCATTCCTGACAATCGAAATCACCCAATCTAACATCTAAAGTGCAGACTATGGAAATGATTAGCGACGCATAATGGTCATTGTATTGTCTTCAATCGACCGAACTTCTAACATGCAGCTTATTTCCTGAACACACAAACTGAACCCCTCGCTGCTTAGCTGAGCAGTAAGTTGACGGTGGATTGCTGGACACGGTGAGATCAGTTGACTGGTTGGCATGTAGTATATTTAGATCACGTATTCGTAATGGCTTAGTGGAATGTCACCCATGTTAAGAAAAAAAGTCCAAAGCAGAATAGGAAAACCACTCTCCATCCGCAACATGGATTGTTATGGATGGCATTGAAAGTGCAAACGATGTATTAAATCATTTCGTCACAAGAAAAAACTTTGAGACAGTAGCTCAGCCAGCCCAAAAATTTTTGGGGAAATTTTGGTGGGGCCCAAAATATTTGATTTTAGGCGAATAACATTATTTTTTTTGGAAAAACGCTTCTCAAAGCACAAAATGACTATATATTCTAAAAATTCGGGGGGCATTGCCCCTTTGTTCCCCCCTGGCTACGCCTATGCTTTGAGATGGTATGCGTCATCTGGGATGACAAACGCAATAAAAATGCGGTTAGCGCTACTACGGTCCTGACGGCATTCACCAAAACTACAAACGCAATGGTCATTTTCGACCGTGAAACAGATGGAATAGGAATTAACTGTCAGTGTCAGCTCTCCGCCAACATTAACAAAAGCATGTGCAGTCTATAGCTAGATTTGCTCTCCAGACCAAAAATCGGCAACAAACCTTCGAACCTTGAATTACGTGGATCCGCAACATTTTGTCACTTTTGTTTTTATTGATTTTCAAATCCTGTGCTTTGTTTGCTGGTCACACCAGTCTCCAGGTGATGCACACTTTACACCAGGGTCTCAAACTCAAATTGCTCCACGGGCCAAATGACGACTATGAAGTAACCTGAGGGCCGCATTGTGACTTCACTATAGGACCACATTACCACGCTGACGCAACAATGGCGGTACCTGAACCTTAGTAAAAGCAACTTTTACATCTTATTTCCTTCCTGCGAAAATATCGTTCACAAGGAAATCATTTCCAGCCTTTTCTACGTTCGTTCAAAAGAAGGAGCTCGGAGCACTTTTCAATATCGGTTAAAAAACTGTTGAACTTAAATATTAATTATTTGAAACTTCCCAAAAAACATGGCAGGCCGCACAAAACACCCCCGCGGGCAACAAGTATTTCGGCAATAAGTATTTCTTAACTTTACTGAAGAGCCGTGATAATGATCGATTGTGACTTCGTTTTCACAAATCTACACCCATTTTCACACTTTGTGTAGACTGAGTAGGTCAAAGGCAAACATATGCAAATTTGTTTAGACTTTAGACGACGTGTGCAACTATCGCACTTCGCATTTATACCGTTTAATGGCATAAAATCCATACATTTTAAAGTCGTTGAGGGCTTCGGTTTTCGGTGTTATCAGCTGCATACGTCAACCAGTCGCTCAAGACTTGGATAAGATCCACGTCTTATATGCGCGCAAGTTTTGTAGACCAGCTTCGTGAGCCAGTGTCTTAAATCAAAGTCACTACTCGGCTTCAATTAAACGTGTGTTGGTCAGGCCCGTAACCAGCTTGGGAGACCAGCAAGGGGCGAAAAGTTTTCCGTGAGGGGCCCAAATTTTTTGAATTACGTCCAATATTTCAAAACCGTGCCCAGCACATTCTTCCAGGGAGGGCAAACATTTTTCTAGTGGGGGATTCGCCCCTCTGCTCACCCCCCATGGTTACGGGCCTGGTGTTGGTGTACATCAGCAGGTGTTCAAATATAAAAACTCAATCATAATGATAATGGCGGCCACGGTGATTTCTTGCTCAACTGCCATATTGGATGCAAAAGGCATACTGCAGATCTTGCACTTATAGCATCGAGGTTTTCACAAGGGTTTTTGCAGGAAAGTTCTACGAGCAAATGGTGACTTTGATCCAAAGCACAAGCTTGAAACTCTACTAAAAGCAGACTTTTAAAATTTGTCAATTCAATGAAGATAGACTTCTAATAGCCATCTTCAACCCGAACATAATTATTCAGAAAAAGCACATGTTATTAACGATGCTTTAAAAACAAGGGGTATTAAATATTCACATGTTGAGACTTAGTTGTTCTTTGCCCGACCCCTATCAAAATTTCTGGTTACGTGCCTGTAGTCATGCCACTCTCACATGCACTGGGTAATCATTCAGTTACCCGCACAAAGAATTTCTTAACCCGCGCCCCACCCTTCCTACAACATCACGTAGAGCTCTGCGGGTTCCCGCACCTGTCCCGCACATGAGGGTCAACCCGCCCCGCGCAGGACTCTAGCATGCACTGTTTGTCACTGGTGCCACTGCTAATGATTTTTCACTAGATTTAGTGATTTTTAAACTGACCAAGTATTGTGGTTTTATTCACTGTAATCTAGAGATTTTTACAAGTAGGCCTGTGTGTTTGAAGAAGATCGGTTGTCTTTAACTTTTCAGCCCATTGATTTGGAAAGAAGTGATGTTTTCATGTTATGGGTTGTGCGTTGTATCAGTGTTTGGCATTTCTCTGTCTCGTCTGTGTTTTTCATCAGTCATGTCCATAGTCAGGTTTTCATGTTTGGAGGTACAAAACACATTTTTATGGGGTAATACTTCGTTTTTATTAGATGTTTGAAACAAACTTTTATAGACACAGAAAAACTTGGAGAACACAAACAATTTTGCAGGAAACTGAACCCGAATGACCACTTGGCTACAGCCCTGTCATCAGGGTTGCCAGGTTGGTCTCTTTTTTAGGTTAATTTTCAGAAAACCATCCTCATTTCAAGTTGTGTGGGCTAAATTGTTGTAGTTGGCTTTTTGTCCTTTAATTGGTCTCAACTCAAGTTGGTTGACTTAAATTATTTGTTTGGCCTTTTGACCATTTCTGGCCTTTTCACACCGAAAATTGTTCTCTAAAGAAATGTATTGTTACTATTCCATTTTTTCGGCAACACGTTTGTGCATTTTTTGTAATGTAAGTGCTACATTAGACCGAGGCCCACGTTCTCATATATGTAAGACTTGAGTGATGCTAGATTGGAAATAAAAGTTTTGCGTAATTCCTGGAAATATGTGCACTGTGTATTGTGTTTTAAGCACCAAGCACAAGCGGTCCAACGCTTGCAGACGGGTCTGCGTCTCCGCGATGGAAATGCGACAATGACGTCGATGAAGTGGGAGGACTCTTATGATTTTGGTCATGGGAGTGAATAAAAAATGACTTTCGCATACGTTCAAAATTCTGCCGGTGAATCAGTGTGAAAACTGTGGCGCCATTGCACCCAATGTGTGCAATCTCACAAACCATGAAAAGTCAGAGAACCATAAGTAATGAGCTCCAGTACAAGGCCAAGCAAGACTTAACCTTAATTTCGAAGAACATTTCTGATGGTTTTCTTGTAATTTAGATGTTTGTTTGTGACAAACGAACAGCAATACCATAAACAAAGTATGGCTCCTTTCTGGCCTTTACACAATTGGTTTGGCTTTTTTCTGTTCTTTCTTTAGGACATTTTGGCTTCTTATTGAAAATTTCATCTGGCAACCCTGTTTGTCATCTCGTATTTACTCTGATCGTGTACCATGACAAAATTTTATGGTGTTATCAGAGTAGACCTACATTTGTAATATGGGCGGTGAGTCGCACGCAAAATAAATGTGGTACAATACGTAACTTTGAGTGAAAATTTGCACCAGCAGAACAAACAAAAATATCAAACCTGAGTTATTGCTTTCACTTCTGTGTTCGTCATTGCTGCAATGTTGTTAATGTCCTAATCCTTTTTCTTTGCAGGAGCACTGCAGCAGAATCAACTGATTAAACGTTGGGTTGATTCTGATTGATCTGAATAACTCCGCGAGTCATATCGTTTCAGCCACACGAGAGAAGCCTGAAGATTGTTGCTGTAAGATCTTCCAGGGTTCAACATGACATATTTCAGGGGTAGTCAACCAGTCAGAAACTAAGAGCAACATTTCGTACTGGGTTACCGCAAAGAGCCACATCATACGCATGGGCACACGTCACCTCATCTCTTCCTCACTCATACACATATCTTTGCTCAGTTAAGTTTGTTGCAAATATCACACACCAAAATGACAATGACAGAACTTAACAAGCCATTTATTGTTGTGCATGTAACTAGTGGGACTTCTGGTACTTAAGTAAGAGCTGCATGAAATTGGGTAAAAAGCCTCATGTAGCTCGCGAGAGCCGCAAGTTGACCACCCTTGATCAGTGGCGAAGCTAGCACATTGGGCCAGGGGGGTCAAATCGCTGTTGTAGGGGCCCGTGTTAAAACCGTAAAGTATATGACGTAATCGTGCTCATTCAACCTTGGTACGACCTTTCTGCAACATTCCTTTCCTTACAAGTTACGACCAAATCCAAGACCACCAGCGCTGTGCTAAGAAGTTGTGAAGTGTTCTGGTTAAACAAGCAGACAAAAAATCGGCCAATTCATGTGGCACAGCGAGCCAAGTCATCTATAAGCAGGCAATGCTGTTGTTTACGTTACGCTCTTTGTCACTGGGCCAGTGCATCAACTGTATCTCAATTCAATTTATGGGACTCGAGCTTGTGTTGGATTCAGGCTCGAATTTTCAGCCCGATTCTAATTCTACCCTTATACAGTGATACCCAGAACAATGCATCACGAACGTGTTTGAGTGAAAGTTGTCTTAACATCTGAAATAAATACGCCATGATGCTTACAATACATGATACTCTGTCATCATGCTATATCCAGGCATACAAAGAATCGAAGATCGCCATATCACTATGGTGCAGCAAAGGAGTGCTTCATAAACATTTTTTGATGGCATTTGCGAAATGATTGCTAGCATTACGTAATTTTATCAATACAATTGATTATGTACAACAAGGCTATGGTTCATTATTGCACAAAACGTAAGCAAATAAATATTCCTTCGCCACCAAATGCATGCCACAGCAACCAGCATTTTACAAAGCTAGTTTACGTTTTCGCATACTCGCAAATGTGTTCAGCACATTGTCATAATTAATGGATTGTGCAATAGTGTACTCAATGTTTATGAAGCTTAATTGCGACAACCGCTCCTGTCCCATAGTACAACGATGGTAACTTTTGATTCTCTTCAAGTGACTGAATGATCTTTCGGAAGAAGCACTACTCACAGGAATAGTCAAAAAAATTTTGTACAAAGTGGCAATATTAGGACATGACTCGTTCATGTCATTGCAGAGCAAAAACTGGTAGGTATTTCTTGGACT
>Ga0210059_1006060_pt1 | contig 19420 bp, 8 predicted proteins | sample Ectturendosymbi2_FD_188042 | JGI IMG/M metagenome (GOLD analysis project Ga0210059, IMG submission 188042) | Ecteinascidia turbinata endosymbiont from Florida, USA - Sample 2 (SPAdes) (version 2) | ecosystem: Host-associated > Tunicates > Ascidians > Unclassified | place: Key West, Florida... | reverse complement strand
CCCCTTGTGGCTTTTGGTCCCCCCTGCTGCGAAATCCTGGCGACCGGCCTGCCCCTGGCTCAAATCTTTAGTTTTGCCACTGGTTACATTTCAATCAGACTTCGTCAAAGACTGAAATACTCAAACTTAGAATCTAATTATTAAACTATATGCTAGCACGCGAAATATAAAAAGAAAGCATTAAAATTGAAAAATCTCGGACTTCGAACAAGCGGAAATGTGAAAACTGATTTCATTCCCGTTTCCTCCCACGGAGAAAATTCCTCCCGTAATGAGCCAAGGTACTCCTCGTTGAGAACCACTCCATTCAAACCTTCAACTTTCCTGGGTCAGAAGTTTAGTTATTGCAGTCGAGGTGTGTGTTCTAGTCAGGGTCTACGGCAGGGGGAACAAGAGGTACATCTTGCCCGGGCCCGGTAGGTACTGCGGCTCAGGAGGATGAAAGTACCCACGCTACGTTTTCTGTAATCAAGCCCAAAATAACTAATGTAAGCCAGTTGACAGTCTTACAATTAATCTATTTCAAAATTTTAGCATGGCAGCTGATTTATCTATATTCTGATCAATGTACAAAAAAGCTACACAAGTTTCGACGAAGGCCCCAGAAGCTAGGAGGCCTGATATCGGTCCTCGTACCCCTGATAAAATTTCTCTCCGAGGCCGTGATTCTAGTGCACAATGCACATATACGCGATCTTGACAAGATAGGGCAACGGGAGCAAAGCTTTAGTTGCCAAATGATTAAAAGACTGATGGCATTTCACCAGCCAGGTGGTTGGTTTGGTGCTGGTCTAGGTGCATCATTTACTAAAACCGCCCCTTACTATTTAAGCGGCGTCTACTGTATTCTGTGTTGCCAAACGAGAAAATTGCCGCTGGAAAACAAACGTTGAAGAGCAACCTGTGGCAGCCCCGTTGAGTACTGTGATGGAATAGAAACGCAGTACAAGACAAGCCGTGGGTAAAAAAGCTAGTGAGCGCAGTGTTTCCGATGTTGCAAATACTCTTGGGAAAGAAGTTTAGTAGCAGATGAACTTGTGCAATACTGTTTACGGTCTGCCTTCATGTATAGCTGTAAAATCGTCTCTTTTGTTGAAAAAGAATAGACCAAGGGTAGTTATTACTCTGTTTTGAGCCTGCAAAAATGTACATTTTATTGTGAATAGCTCTGATCCTAAAAGTCCCACAGCCTCTAGCTAGAATCCAGATGACGTGACAATGGCTGTCTGTTACTCACGAAAAGGTTGTTCCAAATATCGGGAGTTAGGTTGTTGCTCATTTTATGGGAAAATTGCATTGCTGCATGCAGCTAATGAAAATGGGTGAGTTGTTCCGAATTTTTCTAATTTTATTTTCATAAATTTCTTTGAGCATTATTGGCCAGCACATTTGCAGCGGAAGTGCGCTTTATGCCAGTGATTGTTTCTTTAATTGCTGCAGAATTTGTGGCTACAGCACTTGGCCGAAGGAATAGTTCATGCTTCGATAGAGTTTGTAACATTCTTGCCAGAGTTTAACGTTTTTTGCGAAAACCTTTTAGTTGCAGCGGCTCTGGCTGTCAAAGCAGTTCATACGTTTTGTCACAGCCGCAACTATGACGAAAATATAAGTACTCGCATTTTGGCACGTTACTTCATAATTGCTGAGATTATCATTTTTATTATTTCAGTTACAGAGCAGTGATGGCGAAACGTTTATATACCGAGTGCCCTTGACCATGGTGGGAATAGATTCAGTTTGCACAAAAACTCAATTTCTTTGAAATGTAAGAAACATTCCTTCTAAACCCAGTTGCAACACTGAACAGACAACAGAACGCAGGGTCTCCGTAGATCAGTGGTTTTCTACCTGGGTTCGCTACCCCAGTGGAGTCGTGAACCATTTTTGGAGCGGTCGCGAGCAGATGTTTTATGTACACAGCTCTATTAAATTTGCTTAATTCAAGTTTTAGATGGTGTTTGTTGGGTTATAGTGGGTCGCAGTACGAAAAAGGTTGAAAAACACTGCATGTTTGCAGAGCTGATTTTGTTTTAGATTTGATGTAGAGAGAATAAAGCAACAACACAACTAAGCAATGATTTCATTTCATCATTAGATGCTGCGTTGCTATTTCTTATACGACTATGCACGACTTGCAAATGTCGATCTGCAGAGGTACGTGCTTGTGCTACAACAGGCTAGTTTTGTAATTCTTTGGTTTGCTCGCCCTCAACGACGTATGTCTGTCATGAAATCATTCGTAAACTAAAACCACTGCGTTTTGCAATCTTATAACGGTAGAATATATTGCCGAATCCCAGGGCGTAACGAAACCTTGTGGGCCAAAGTGCAGCGGCAAATTTAGCAGCGCAATCTCTCCATCAACTACATGCGGCTGCAGTACAGTGTACAGTAGGCTGACCATGCGTCCTTGAAGCTGGTGACTAGCTATGCCAGTGGTTCTCAAACTTTTCTTCACGTTGACCCCTAATTAAAGTATACAATTTTCTGTAGGCCCCGTGGCCTAACCCAACAGTTACTAACAAAAGGGGATGTATGTGTCAAAATAAATTTGAGTACTTTTTACTTGAAATGCGTGATAAGGTAATACACAATCCGAAAATATGCTTAGAACTTAAGGGCCATTCAGTGACCCCCATTCGACCCCGGACTACTTGTCGACCCCTTGGATGGTCCAGTTGACCCCTGGGGGTCGATATCGACCACTTTGAGAACCACTGAGCTGTGCGGTCAAGCACTGCGGAAGACTCGAAAAAACGGCACTTGCGGCTTGTCCCGCCTTGCGTTCTCGGCGTGGATATGTGCGGCGGAAAGCGTCGCGCCAGTGCTGCCGTTGTCTTGATTCACCACCAATGCACCATTCACGGCAAAGGTAGTCGCGTGATCGATGGCGCAAAGCAAGTGGAGATAGACGCTGGTGCCAACTCATAACACTGCAAATTCCAAAAGGAGTACAGAACGTAGATAATAAGCACTTGTTCTTTCAGTTTCTTCAACGACTACATGCGTGTTGTGTGCAGAACCAGACGAAATTGAGCTCCAGGGGGTTCCAAAACATTTTTGAGACGTATGTACGAACGTTAGGTGCATGAAATCAAAGAAGCTTGATTTGGTGTTTCATTTTCTAAAATTGGTTTTCAAAAAATTTTTTTTAAATAAAAAATATTAAATTAATACAAAAATTAGTTTGAGGGGTTCAAACGTATGTGGATTTTATAAACGATTTCGCAAGCTTTCAAGATTTTCCTCAAACGAAAACGGACCGTGAAGGTGATTCTAACAGATGGCCAGGGGCCTACATAGGCCTAGTGATGCCTGGGGCAACTGCTTGATTGTATGGCCCCTTACCAAATTCTAGTATTGAGGAATGTGAGAAACACACAGACGCAGCAAAACAAACTGTCCAGAACCTTGCCACATGCAGAAGTATTACGCCGCATAAACGTGAACTCAAGTGAGAATAAAGAAGAGAAAAAATCTGTCCGAGTCTTTTACCACGTTACGCAAAGCACTTGAACGTTGTAAAACGTACGTGGAAGGGTACAGAACAGGCCTGGCGAATCCGAGGCTTGTGAGCTGCATGCGGCTCTTTGCCCGATTTCACGCGACTCTTACGTAAATACCGTATTTATTCGTGGACAGAGGCGTAACGAGGGGGAGCAAGGGGGGCGTAATTCTCCGGGCGCCGAATCACTGCGCGGGCGACGAAAAGTCCTAACAATGTCGAAAGTACTTTCTTTAGCAGCACATTTGCTTCCGAAAGACCTCAGGTTCGAACACGGGGGCGCCAAACTTGTTTCCTGCCCCGGGCGCCATCTAACCTCGTTACATCCCTGTTCGTGTATAAGTCGCAAATATCTGTACCAATTGTTCCCCTTGAAAGACGGAGTTCCTCTTACACACACATTGCGTGGAAGTGTGCTTGGTGACGTGCGCAAACACATACACACGCGAACGCATTTACGCGACATACGTGTTAGTTACAGTGTTGCGTGGAAGCGCGCTTTTTAGTTAGCGTAAGAACACACACAATAGAAGCGATCACATTCACGCGGGTTTCTAAATATCTGTCATTATCATGTTGGTGTGTGATGTTTACTATAAATCTAGCTGAGCAAAGGTATGTGTGTGAGTGAGGAAGCGATGGGTGATGTTCATGTGTGCCAATGGGTATGATGTGGCTCTTTGTGGTAACACAGTAAAAAATGTGGCTCTTAGTCTCTGGCCGGTTGACCACCCCCGATCTAGGGCTTCCCACAAATCTTTCCCGAATTGTAATGGCTATACCTTCCGATACTGGTGTTCGTCCAGATCTAGTGACCCTACGCAAAGAATCTTTCTCTTAACTTTACTTAATTTGTATTTAGTAAAGTTAAGATTTTAGAAGCCACGTCTGTTGCTGTAAACGCAATATTGTGCATGACATGCACCATCACACATGAAATAAGCCATTGAGGCCAGGGGCGGATCAAGGTTGTGTGGGGCCCTTAGCTGAAACTTGGAAAGGGGCCCTTCTATACATTTAAAACTGTCGTTAATAGGGAGAAAAATAAATGAACGAATTGAGGCATTTGTATCATTGAAACAAAAAAAGCTTGAGCAAAAAAACGAATCGTTAACTAATAAGTAGTCACAATATGAACGGAACTCATTGATTTCAAGGCTTCGGTTCTTGCTGGAGACTTGACACCATATCGATAAATGTTCACAAAACACCGGTGGAACGTTTTGAATATACAGTGGCGCCCCGTCGACAACCACCCCGCTATCACGACCACTTTAACACGGTCTTCCCTTGCTAATGCATTGCCTTTTGTTTCACTATCGCGACCACCCCGATATCCAGACCGCGACCACAGTCCACCTGTTACAAAACTGCTAATCGAGCACCGCGTAACATGACCACCATATTCTATCGGTACGCTGGAAAACTGGCTTTTCCTTACGCTGGAAAACTGGCAACCCGTCAGCAGCAACTTGCTCAGCTGCATCATGTTGTCCTGATGCATCGTGGATACAGGGATGTAGGCGTGAGTGTAAGCGCAGTAAGTGCCAATGTGACGTAACACACTCATACTGTAAACTCTTCTGGAATTTGTACTGCCGACATCGACATACATTTTCATTTATTTTACTCCATCTCTCCGCTCATGTGTGTTTGTTTATCGTTCCAAACTCAAAAAGCTCTCTTCGCTGCGTTGAGGATAACATTTTTTCGTTACGCATGACATACTTCAATTAGTGACAACTCTTAGCTCTACTTCGGAATCCGAAGTTCGGATTGAACGAGGTTTCAGGGTTGCTAAAGCCAAATTTTGAAAGTCTGGCTTTTTAATGCACTTGGCATTGTTTCAAACTGGTCTTTTTGACTTTTTTTCAGTCGGAACGACTTGGCTCTGGCAAAACATTGTCTGAGCTACATATTTATTACACATTTCTTCTGACAAGACTCTTGTCAGAAGAGTCTATGACCATACAGGGTGCAAAGAACCTTGCAAAGATTTTTCTGTTGCCCTGTTTAGTTAATAAGAAACAGATGTATGACAGTGTAATTGCGAAGAAAGACATTGCGTCTAAAAGTTGAAATTGTGTTATATCAATGTTTACGACGAGTTTTAATATCAATTTTGTGTTTGGTTATGCATGTTTCATGTGCATATATCTTAAGACAGCTATCTGACTTTTTTGGGACAAGGTTGTTTTTTTGCGGTGAATACAGTTTGGCAACCCTGCGAGGTTCATCGCGCTCTATTAGGTATTGTGAATAAAACCATTTAGCTTATGAAACTGTAACGTAGAAATCTGATGTTATCTGATGTTGAAGAAGGCAACAATCACATGTTAACGAGATGACCCCAGTGGCAACACAGGTAACGATAGGCTATAGCAGCAGGTAAGACAAAGCAACTTTCAATTGAATATAGAATTGTAGAAATGAAGTGACCGCGATAATGCATGCAACCTTTAGGAATGCAAGTGTGACGCGACCACCCCAGCCCGCTACACGACCAATTGAGTGCCGTCCAGTGGGTGGTCGTGCTACCGGAGTTCCACTGTATAAATATAACCAAGTGACATTTTTGAAGTAGATAAAATTTTCTTTAAAAATTGTTTTCAGAAAAATCAGCTTTTCATACCAGATTCCCGACGAAAATAACACTGACCAAACCTTAAAACTAACCTAACCAAAATTTGACCTAACCGTGCCTACCATAATAGCCCAGTTTGATATGTCCTAAATTGATATGGTAAAAATAATAATTGTACTCATTGCAATTCAGTATTTCATTTTTCTATTCACAATCAATGACAACTCCGCAAGGCTATTAGTAAGAACGCGAACTCACTTATCAATAACTGTAGTGAAACTCACTTTCACTTTTTACGTGTGGTTTTACATTCGTAAGACATAACACTACTGCATTGTTTATATTTTTCTACTGCACTTAGGATATAAAATGGTACTCAACAAAATGATTAACTGAAAGCACATTATTAACTGAAAGCACATCTTACGACTTACTAAAGTCGTAAATCGAATGAGTCGTTGAGTTTAGCGTGAGCAAGCTTAGAGTTACTTGAACAAAATGTAAACAAAAATAAGACGTGCTTGATACGGCTTACCTCGTGTTATCAGTTAACGTTTTAAGTAACTCAATATGCCGACTTTTCTTTTTATTATTGCGTTTATTCTGTTTTAAGTCAGCTACCAAGAATTGTACGAAATAATGGCGATTCACATCACAGCAGTATGTACCAAAATGTCCAAACTTGAATATTGGAAGTAAATAGTACCAGAATTGGTATTAAACTACCAGTTGACATTGCGTATTTTGTAAGTAAGGTCTTCACTCCCACACGCAACGCGCTAGACTTCAAACATGCATCGTAGTAACAAAGAACACACAAATACATGAAAGTACACTACGATATATACGTGGCGCATGTAACAACTCTGGCAGTCCTGCCTTATAACACCATGATTTATTATTCTAAGCTAAAATGTAATTACTTTCACCATTGCTGAGAGACATGACACCACTTAAACAAGTTCACAACTTCCTTCGGGGCTGTCTGCAGGACCGATGTTCAAATGACGTGGATACCGCATGCGCATCGGAAAGCAAAATAAGACAAGCTGATGGAATACCTTAGTTTTCTAGACCTTCAAGTACTAACTTGTTAGTGAGTGTCGGCCAGACCACACGCCAAAGAATCAACTACTTTTATGTCAACGAAGCAATTTCAATGAGTGAGCACAGAGCGCCTACTTATTAGTTCCAAGTGACGATGGTATCTTTTACCATATTGTGTATTGTTCATATGTTGCACTTTTTTACCTACTTAAGGATTGGGGGCCCCCTAAATGTTGGGGGGCCCCTGGCTGTAGCCCAGTCAGCACCCCCCTTAATCCGCCACTGATTGAGGCGAATAAGTTTCTTGCCCAGAGAAATAAATTTCTTGCCTTTACGTGGTGAGCGCTTTGTGAGCCGCAATTGTTGATTATCATCTTGATGATGATTGGGAGCTAGAAGCTCAGTGCATCAAATTGAATCGCGGCTAACATGCGCGTTTGTCTGAACCGCCCACTATTTGATGTAAAAATTTGCAATGATTTTGATGCACTTGAATGTTTTTAAGTGTAAATGTCAATTTTGCTTATTTGTTTGAACTACTCACGTTACTTAAGTAATCTGTTAGAAATTACTTATTTGTCAAACCAGGTTATTTTTTAAGGTGTTTTAAGGGCCCGATTCGGGTCCCTAGAAATGAAAGTCGAGTCCCTAGAATCAGAGAAAATCGGGTCCCTAGAATCAGAGAAATCGCGTCCATACCGGGTACTTAACATTTTCCTTAAAAAAACTGCTTAAACAATAAATTTTGTCACTTGAACCCAGTACTAGGTCCACCACGATTATCCGGCTTACCGCAAGTGCCGGCTATATTTTTACGGTCCACCTGTGTGTGTTACGTTTCATTTACCAATGCCCTGCTCCTGCAACTGCAACCACTGAAAGGAAGTGGATGACAACTACAGCTTTTAACGCTTACGTTTGAATGTGGCTTTTAATGAAATGCAACATACACGTATAGTTTCGTGGAATGTTTAGGTTTGAATGTGTCAGGAAAGGGACAACAAGTACGGCTTTTAATTTTTGCGCTTAACGTGGCTTTTAAATAATGGAACTTTTAATGTTTAGTTTTGTGGATTGTGGAAGCAGCAAGCAGAACGGTTTTCAGAGGAGTCTGTTGAAAGACCGTCAAATGTCAAGTAAAACAAAAACATCGTAGCAGTCTGTCAACTGAAAACGCACCAGCTTGGAAATCTGTCAGATGCGCGAGGGAGTTGTTGATAGCGAAACTGACTGAGACGATCGAAATTCGAAATCGGTTAGAAGTGTTTAACGCTCGATTGTCAGCCACGGAACGTTAGCGGAACGCCTGTTGTCTACTGATAAATGGCCGCTGTATATGACGGACAATGTTATATAAATTAGTACTTAACAGTGTTATCCTGAGACGTTTTCTGTAAAGAGAAATTTCTATGATGATGTTGACTTTTGAGCAAACAAAATGCCGAACTCATTCCGATTTCCGAAAGCACTGCTTTGCTTAAAGTAACAATAATCTTAGTGCTAGCGAAGTAGTTGCAGTACGGAGATAAACGGCACGCTTTGAGCGCGCGCGTGTGCAATGTGCATGCGTACTTCCAGTAATTTCGATTGTGAGGCAGCAGCCCAGTGTATGTGCAATGGAGTTCAGTGTTTGTAGTCATGTGAAAGCTGATTTTCAACTCACTAACTGTAAGACACAAATATTTAGTCAGTTGCACGAAGGCTACCGAGATGAGGATCAGAACATCTTATTGACGATGTTATTAGGCTACACGACTTGGTTGTTGGAGCGACACGGCTGTTCTGGACATTGAAGTGTTGTGGAAATGTGTAATGATGTCATATTTTAAAATGTAAACATTTTATTTCGGGGGACAAGGTGGCAGAATGGCGTGGCCTAAACGACACAACAGACCATTAGGCAGAAAGGGATAAATGTACTGTAGAAAGAGAAAAATCTATCAAATGAAAAGGCAGCATAAGGAGAAGCAGAACATCTAACAAGAATGAGGCAAAGTGATTTTGTAGAAGTTACACGACGTAGTTGTTTGTGAAGATATTCGATCTTGCTTGTTCTAGGTCAGGGGTTCCCAACCTTTCTCCGACCATGTACCCCTTCAGCATTTCGACAGATGAACGTGTACCCCTCAAATTTCCTATGACTAAATATTTTATCGTGATTAATCACAGATTTATTTAGCGGTAGGCATATGATGGCTTTTGAGAATAATATTCACTGATATATTCTTAAATATTTGGAAATAAAAGATATGTAAATGTTTTTTCACTTCTATTGCTAACCTCAAATGTACCCCTGCGGACAGGCAAATGTACCCCCAGGGGTACATGTACCCCGGGTTGGGAACCTCTGTTCTAGATATAGAAAACAAAATGATTAAAACTTGCTGCTAGAGCAGGGATTTTGTGTGGTTCATAAGCGCATTACTTGACAAATTTCTAAGAATATAGAAGGCGTGAACTAGTCGCCCTCGGGCCAGTTAATTATATCACATGACAAGACATCTTTTTAAGTGTGGTTTCACTGCCTCTGCCACCAGGTTTATAACTGCGAGCCGATTGGCCGCTTTTTCTTTTTGCTTTTCTGAGCATAAGGTTGTGATTTTGTTTGTGAAATTATGTGTAGCAAACACATCGGAATGGAACACGTATGTTTAAAAGCTGGCAAATTTTAGTTTTCGTATTAAATTATTCATTTTTTTTTTGTAAATAAAAGTTTATCTTCAGGTAACTTCAAACAAAGAAGCCAAAAACAGTTCCTCTGTTGCGCCCCCCACTCTAGTGTTGCCCGCGATAGATGACGTTTGAGGTCTTTTCCTCAATGTTATTTTTGTTTATGCAGTTCAATCGCGTGGATATCATAATAAATCGTGCGCAAGGTTGCCAGATGAAATTCCTATGAAAAGCCATCAACAGTGCTAAAAAAGGCCAGGACAAAAGCCAAACTTTGTTGCAGTGCTATTCCTCTGTTGCAAAAAAACACTTAAAGTAACATTTTGACTCGTTGCGTTTGAATTTGTTACGTCACGAAGAGTCAATTATATTTGAACAAAATATCAAAATGCCTCCTCAGTAGGCGAAATATATACTCGGAAAACGTCATAGCGTCTGATTCATTGCTGTGGAATAGATTCCTTTTGATAGATACTGTCAGAGTTCGAGGAATCCTGTGTCACGTTTGTAGCATAGTCTGGCACAGTGCTTCTCAACGATTTTTTCGTATTCCATCCGTACAAACCCCAGACGCGTAATTTCCTCCCCATTATAAAACACTCAAGTGATAAGCGGCGAGGTTAACTTTGCATAAAAACAAAAAAATCGATTTTTTTCTTGATTAAGGATAAAAAATAGCCTACTGGATAACGTTTAGAGTAGGACTATTTTTATTCTGCAACAGAGCAAATGTCAGCAAAAAGTGACTCATTTCGTTCATTTTCACACAAGTGTTTCCTCTTAGGAGGCTCGCGAGGACAGCATACCTATAGAAGGAATCAAAATACCGCGCGGTTTTCAACAACCTCTGCTAGGTCTACTGGCTTCACACCAAGACGGGACCAAACATGGTCGGAGATGTAATCGCGGCACTTGGGCCTTGGTCGACATCTAGGCCGCTTTCCCGTGGGATTAGCCAGAAGAACGCTTCTCGCCGATCTTTCATGGGACATTTTGGTCACATTGCCGAACCATTATGGCTCATGGGATCTCTCTCTTCGGAAAAGTGGCTCAGACATTCAGGGTTTCACGAATTTCGCAGCTGCGCACTTTGTCGCGAAGGGCTACGCCGCGGATTTTTTTAACTCTTCGCAAAAATCCAATTTTTCTTGTGACTTTTGTCCAGGCTGGGAAGAAAAGACAAAAATGGTCTTGATCCAGTTTTGCAGCGAAATTACCTGTTCCAAGCGTTTTGCTCACTGTTTTCATGGTAAAGCCTGATGCATACGGACTGGGTCTAGTTAGTTGTAGGTATTTAGGGTTCTGCGTTTGATTTCATGACGTCACAGCGCGTAGTTTAGCGTCCAAAGGCCCATTCACAATAGCTGTTTTGGCTCTTTACAAGTGCCGGAGCGTTGGTTAACATTACTGCGGCTAAGATGACTTTAGATGCGTATCTGGATCCGTATATAATTATCCAGTTTGGATCGGCTAGAGCGCTTCACGCCCTTTGTGGGCGGCGGAAGCTGTGGTGAGCTTGGCACTGTCCAGCTATAGGGCTAGTCTCAGACTGTTTATCAATCATATGGTGAAATATACGTTTCATTTCAAGTATTCGGTTATGGTTGCCCACCACATTTGCTTTGTATTCTTTCGGTTTAGTGGCAGGCTTTAAAAGAGCACCAATTGCCGAATACATTTTCTGAGCACTTGTATCAATGTACTTTTTTTGCCATGACCAATTTTTTCATCGCACGTTAGTTGCCTAAACTTGCAGTAACTGACCTGCGCCGTTGTCGTCCCAAGGGTCCTTGTCTCGTATGTGGAAGACGCGTAGCGCCATGACCAAAGGTTGCCAGATACCCCTGAGCGCAAAGGACATTCCTTGAGTTTGCTATCAAAACTGGTTATGTCCGTGATCCTTTAAAAATATTTTGTTGTCCTTGAATATTTTCCGGCGTCCTTGAAAGTTCTTGCACAGTTGTGAAATTGTTCATTCTTGAACAATTGGTTATGTTGGACATTCAAGAATCAAAACTAAACAATGTAAATGTAACTGAACCGAATAACGTGCATGTAGATTTGTTCCATCCTAAACAAATGTGTAGTAAAAAGTGCCAGTTGGTATTCAAAAATGTTTGTTTAAAAAATGCTTTGCACCACTATATCTAAAAAGTATTCTAAGTAGGCATGAAGTAAAATTTCAATAACCACAAAACGACAAAATATCGTTAAAATTTTCAAGCGATCTGGCAATGCTACACGACCATGTTTGTGTACAAGGTCCCTGGTAAAATTCGACACGGTTTGTTTTGCGTTCTGTATAGTTCCTGCAGCTCTTCCGCACACGGCCCGCCTGGTAAGAACGCTGGAGTACCAATCCACAAGGTGTTGGTTATGCCCATTTGTTGCCTGGCCACGGCTGGTTAGTGCGTTCGACTGGAAATTGCTTCAACTTTTTATGTACTGTACGCGGCACGGCAGCTGGTCCGCGGTTTCCAATCAGTTTCTATTAGAATGCAGTCCTTTCTCGACGCTTAGGCAAGCCTTGTGCAGGGGCGAATTAAGGTTGTATAAAGACCCTGGCTGAAACTTACGAAGGGGCCCTTTCTAACAATTAGACATTATTGTACACTTTTTTACCGACTTAGGGATTGGGGGCCCCTGGCTGTAGCCCAGCCAGCTCCCCCTTAACCATTTACTGGCGTTGTGACATCATATAATTAAACGCAGACCACTAGAAAGCGCAACGCAATAGAGACGCAGTCCAGGGCAGGCTCTGTTCAAGCCCCTGATCCAAGGGCATTCCGCGCTTTGCATGGATGCTCGAGGTTTTCACTTTATGGCAATAAGCGATAGCACCAGTCATTGATTAGACACTATCAGCAGTGTCTGTATTAACGTGTCTGTCAGATGAAAGGTGGACGTTACCACTGAACAGTGGCCTCCTTGGACCTTGTTTGCTCAGGTGCAAAGATAAGTTGTTATCTCTATTTTTAAAGCGAGTGACCGAGCGCTGCAAAAGCGCTGAATTGCGGGTTTGAGCAAAATGTTTCACGGCAGTCACTGGTATGCCTATCTTTTGTTGACTAAACATGTAGAGTTGCGGCTGACACTCTTTATTCTTTAATGCGTCGTTACGCAATTTCCACATCATACTGCATTTCGTGCTTCTGTTTGATATGTTCAGAAGTTCTTTAGCAGAAGTTTAAGATGTACAGGGTGTCTGGAAAGTCCGGGTACATTGTAAAAAACACATACGTTTTAAAACAAACAATTTTATTCAATTCTAATGTTCACAAATTATATTTTCAACATGATTTCCATCATTTTAATTGCATAATTGGATGCGCCTTGCAAACTTTAGGTGAACTCAATGGAATACGTCTGCATTGCCGTCGAGTTCAGTACATTGACTGGTAATATTTTCTCTCATGTGGTTTAAACCTGTAATCTTCATCGAGTACACTTTCTTTTTTAAAATACCTCAACAAAGAAGTCCAACTCGATTCGTTCTTCTTTGGACAGAGCCATCGTCACTTAAATAAACAAAAAAAGCTAGTAATGGTGATAGAAGTACTGAAAACACCGACAGGTCGACACGTTACACATTTTAGAAACGTCTGTGTTTAGAGTTGTAGTCGCAACGATACAAAAGTAGAACTGATCTTTAATATGTGATTATGTCGTGTTCGGTTAGGTTCATTTCGATCGTGTATGTGATATATTTCCAATGAAAACTATGATGTGCTTTAGTTGAGCCCAGCCTGAACTGATAAAAATCCTGGAAAAGATTTTTCGAAACAAAGAAGTTCACAGTTCTCATTTCTGGGTTCAAGAAAGCGCCGCAGCGGGGCCGCGGAGGAACGCACAAAGCAGACCGCGTGTGATTTGCTGATTGTTGCGTTTTTCCTTTAATCTTTTCTTCAAGGCCCGCGTTTCCACTTTGCTTGTGCGCGGTTGTAAATCAGAATGCCTTGTAGCCTGTTAAGGGGAAGGCAAGTGCACGTTTTAATGTCTTGTTGCATATATGACGAAATGTACGGTAAACAAGCATGTATGTTAACTTCCCTTTTGATAAACCCGATGCCCCTGTGAATAAGAAAAAGGCAGCAGTTGAAGTAGGTTACGTGTGGTATCCTTTGCAGAAAACGTTTTTTCTGGACAGTTGTGTGTAAATCATAGCCAAGAATTTCCTTTGCCTGAAGATACGTGGTAAGTAGCGTAGCCCATCTCAAAAAGCGATTTTGAATTTATAATGTTTTAGTGTCTGTCGAAATGAATGTTTCCACAGAGAAGATTCAGATCGTATGATGTTTACGAAGTTACATTTCGCCTACGAAGTAGGTAGGTATCTTCAAATCTTGTTCAAACGGTATTTTTTTATTCGTTGCCAAATAAAGTTATAATAAGGAAAAAGTTTAGGTAAAAATATCATCCTGACAACGACATTTCAGTAATGACTTCTTGTGTTGTTGGGATATTTTAGCGGTTTAAGTTAAAATGCTATTTTTTCAATTTCGGAATTCTTCTGCATGACTGTAACTACATGACTATTTTTGTTAGTATAAAATAGCTATTAGGGAAAACATGCTTTATTTCATTATTCGCCAACGCGGTATATGTTGTGTAGTGCAGAGATAGACGAGATGAGGCTTGCCACGTGCAATTCATAAACAGAAAGCACCTATGGAAACCGTAACGGCGCCCAAAATTTCCTTGAGTTTGTCGATGATTTTTCAGTGTGACAATAGAATTTCAACCAGTGCCAGAAAATCTAAGCTGTTAAGTTTCCACTATTGCAAAAGTTTTTGCATTTGAGATGCACCTTTAAGTTGCTATTATCATATGAGACTTGATGCATCAACTATCATAAAGGTCTTGTCCACCTCCCTCGTTTTTAATTTCAAGCTGCTTTTTTTGCCAGCGCTGATATCTGAAACGCCCTGAAATCTATTACGGTTAAAGGCAGACGAAGCGCAAGGAGTGATCATGACAACCAACTCCTCTGCCGCAACTAGATTATTAATGGTACAGTGCCGAACGTTTGCTGGAGTTTGGTGTCAAAGCACTAAGATTTTAAGGACAACGTGTACGTCAGCTAGTTTCGCAATCGCAGGTAAGCAACAGCTTATCACTACACTGCTTTACTATAAACTCAGGTTACATCCTATCCACGTAAAGTCATCTTTACGCTAGTGACGTGACAGGTTGTTCGCGAACGCAAAAAACAATGTCTAAAATTCAGTTCATCAGAGGGGACTCCAAGCCAAACACGTCACTCGGGTTCATCACACGATAATGCAACCATTCGAGGCTTGCGTCAATGAAATTTCCAATTGCTCTCATTCTGGCCAGGGTTGCCAGGTAGTCATAAGCAAAAAAGGCCAGATTAACCCATAAAAAAGCCAAATAGTCCCGAAAAATGCCAAATACAAGATAAATACACCCAAACGCGTTTTAAAAGGCAATATACATGTTTCATACATAAAAAGATTAAAGGTCACTCCATTAACAAACCTCTCTCACTTTTGATTTTGCTGAAGAACCTTAAACTGCAAAACTAAAAGCAAGAAATAGCAAAACCAACAATTGTTAATTCTAGTGCAGAGTTTCCAATGAAAATGTATCATCCTGTGTCCAAAAACAGTGTCTGGAAAGCTGCCAATGCCCACAAAATCTGCCAAATTGATATAAAAAATCGAATTGGCCAGAAAAGGCCAGAAAAGACAAATTAAATTTGGCTTTATCTGTATTAAAATAAGCCAAATTCATTTGGCTTTTCAAAAATAAAAGAAGCCAGAGGAGTTAAAAGGCAAATAAAATTACAATTTCGGCCTCAAAAAAGCCCAACTGGCAACACTGACTCTGGCTGGCAGTAGATCTTTGCTCTGTGACGTTAGTTGCGTAACAGTGAATGGTAAATTCTCAAACTTGTCCGTTGTTGCGTGCAGACACGTCACAGAGCAATGATAACGCCAGTTGGGTCCCCTGCGTATTAGCTAGGCTCATTCACATTAGCCCCGAGTTACTTGGGACAATTTATCGTTCGTTTGAAACTACTCTCGAATGGGAATTGTTAAATGTGGTTGGAATTCAAATCCAATGTTCTATGGAAATCCATTGCTTCAAAAAACATTCATTCTGACGTGAATTATATTTTTAAAAATACTTAATTGCAGAGGGCAGCTCGGAGTCAACGGATGAGGCCGAGTAAAGCGCGAGCGAACAAGTCGAGAACGCCTGCTACAAACCATTTTTTTTATTCAGGTCACCTGTGGTGTGGTGGGTCTTACAAATCATAAGCCTACCTTACCCAGTCACAAGTCATTGAGTATTTAAAAAAATATAATTAACGTCAGAAAGGGTATCAATTTTAGATATATGTCACATGAAAACGTGGAATTCTACTTTAAAGTCATTTACCCAATTGAAGCTCATTCCATCTACCGACAAATATGGTCTGTTTTTGTGGAATGCCGTATATGGCCTTTTAGGAACTAACCCAAACGGTGGCAATGGGTCTCCTTCAGCTGCGTTTGCCACCCGTTGACTCAAACTTCTAGTTACGCCAGTGGTGACAGCATGCCACAGAAAAACGTCGAAGCGTAAAATGAAAAACGCCGGGAGATGACAGTGAATAACAACACAAAACATAGAGTAAAACCTACATCGAAATGCACAAAATGTGGCCAAGTCAATAGCGTGAAGTTGCGATCAAATAATGTTAAACTTGCGTGGTGAGGGTTAGCAGATATACAGGCACAAAAGCGGTCAATAAGAAGACAAACTCAAAGAAGTCCGGTAACGGAGAAGTTTCACTGATGTTTTAAAACAGTGTAATAAATAGCTGGTGAGTTGCGCTTTTATCATTCGTAGTGTTAGAATAGGTGGGCGAAACGTCGGCAAAATAATAAAATAATCGCCAGAAGATCGAATTTATCTGCTTGATTTGAAACCTCCTGACAAATGCTACGCAACAACGTGAGTAGCAAAAAGAACAGCATTTTACAAATAATATATTAATATATTTTTCCCTTCTATTGATAACCTTCAATGTACCCCTTCAGATAGGCAAATGTACCAGCAGGGGTACAAGCACTCCAGGTTGGGAACCTCTGCACTAAGAGCATTGCGGTGTGCGTTGCTGTTGACATACAAATTTCTGACTCCTTTGCTCTAGTCTGACATTTGACATAATAGTACAGGTCAAATGATTTCATATATACAGTAACGGCTGTCATTCCACACCAGGAATTATGTCAGCACTCTTGCGATGGGGCTAATAGTACCCAACACACTAAATTTTGGTGTGGCACGGGCACAAGGTTTAACGCCAGTCAAATAATAAATGCCGGAACAAACACCGCGAACAAGCCAGCGAGGAACTAATGAACTGAACTTGGATGGCCCCTTCCGATCATACTGCGACTAAATTGCCACTGAATTTTAATTTTATCAAAACCAGCATGCCTTCCACCCAACTGACAATTAGGCTACTTGCATGATTGCATGCAACGACATAGCGACAGCGCTAACCGCTGTTGTGATTCGTGTGGGGAATACGCTTTGAGCAGAATGGCTCGTCCCATCAATATGGAGGGAGTGCGCTTTGCATCGAACGGCTCGACTTTCGACAGCTGAGTAATGTGACCAGTGGCATACGCAGAAAATTTTAATGGGGGGGGGGTTCATTCAGTGGCATATGATGGTCATTTGCATTTGGTAGGCGCTCTTTGTGACCTCACAATTTGACGTATTCATGTTCCCAAACCAACGTTTTTGGGTAAGTTTGTTGACATAATAGGCATATTCTTCTACACGCACTCCTCTTATGTGTCATTGCAAAAACTATCAGCGCTTCAAAGTGCGGATATCGGAGGAAAATAAACTCAACGCTACGACACAGCAGTTCATAACTGCAAAAATATCAGGCTGCGTGCTAAAACAAGAGTTGTAAAACACACTCATCACTGGTGAGAGCAATTTACAACGGAAAAACGAGGCTGCGCTAGTATTTTGTCGAATACGAGCAGTCGAGCATAGAAAGTGTGCGGCTGGTCTGGCTGGCGCACACCAGGCGCGTAGCCAGAAATTTTGATAGGGGTGGAGGCCAAACAACATCCAAGTCTCAACATTGAAATATTTAATGCTCATTGTTTTTGCAAGCATTATCCATGAAACGTGCATCTTTCTGGTGCTTTTTTCTGAATAATTATGTTCAGATTTAAGCCGGCAAATACAAAGTCGGTTTTCATTTAATTAACAAATTTTAAAACTTTTTTAGTAAATTCCAAGCTTCTACTTAGGATGAAATCCACCATTTGCTCGTAATACTTTCTTGCAAAAATGCTTGTGAATATGTTAATGCTATAAATGCAAGATCAGCAGTATGCTGTTAGCAGCCAATATTACGGTTCAGCAAGAAGTCATCGTGACCGCCATTAAAATTGCGTTTTTTGTATTTACACGCCTATGATATACACCATGACGCACGTTCAATGGAAGCCGAGCAGCAAGTTTGCTCTAAGACACCGACTCCCGAAATAAGTCCACAAAACCTGCGCGCATATAAGATGTGGATCTTGTCCAATTCTTGAGCGACTGGTTAACGTATGCAGCTGTCAAACGTAAAGGCTGTAGAGCCCTTCAACGTGTTTGAAAAATGTTTCTATTTTATGTCATTAAACGCTATGAAATGCGACTGTGGTAGCATTTTTTGTACGTTTCTTAATTGCTGTAAACCTGCTTCTCAAAAACGATAATGTTATGAGATAGCTATTCGGAGTTGATACAATTCACAAATATGGTATAGAGAATATTGTAAACTGGGGAACGTTACACATGTCCTCTAAACAAATTTACATACATGTTTGACCCACTCAGTCTGAACAAAGTGTGTACTAGCGAAAAAGAACTTGCAATTGATTATCACCACTGCTCTGCACTAAAATTAAGGAATACTTGTCGGTGCAGCTTAACACAACGTTTGGTTCGTTGATCTAGCTCAGGGGTTCACATAGTATGGGTCGAAACCTAAACAAAGGTGGCGAAGGGATAAAAACGGTTTGCACCGAGGCGATCCAAAGCTCCAAACCGGAGTTGTGTATTTTCAACGTTACCACTGCTTACCTGTGTCTGTCTGTAGCGTGCATACTTGAGAGAAAAGAGTACATTTATGACGGCTTACCAGCTTACTGCGAAAAATCATCCATACAATCATTATTTTTTCATACGTTGTTTGAGACTTAAAACGCGAGGTGTTCACCAAACTCAGATTTGGGCCGCGCTCAGAAAAGGTTGGGAACCGCTGATCCAGCCATTCTTACCTTAGCGGTTGAAGTCTTTTTTTTAATCCATTACTGTATAAACAAAGGACAATCGGTTGGTAAAAAATTCACTTTAGTTTCATATTAGTCACATGCGCTTTATCAAGAAAACAGATTGCAAGCTATTTTGTAAGTAATGGTAGCGTCAATACCCTCAGCACTTGCAAAAACATTTTCCTACTTATGTTAGATTTTGCTACTGACTCTTCCCGTGTCAGCTGAATGATTTTAAATTTAGTGTAGGATAGACGCAGGTCCGTAACCAGCTTAGGACACCAGGTGGGCCGAAGAGTTTCCTGAGAAGGG
>Ga0210059_1006059_pt1 | contig 19420 bp, 16 predicted proteins | sample Ectturendosymbi2_FD_188042 | JGI IMG/M metagenome (GOLD analysis project Ga0210059, IMG submission 188042) | Ecteinascidia turbinata endosymbiont from Florida, USA - Sample 2 (SPAdes) (version 2) | ecosystem: Host-associated > Tunicates > Ascidians > Unclassified | place: Key West, Florida... | reverse complement strand
AGTTCTCTTGGGGGGGCGTCACAAGTGGGGGTGTTTTCGCGTTTTTATGGCCTATTTTACCCGGCCCTGGACGCCCATCGAATGGGCTCACATTTTGGCCCAAATATTTGTATGAAACTAGGCTATCTTACGAGTCTTTAGAGCCCTTGATTGGCTTTCTAGCATATATGGATGAAAAATTATGCCACAAAACCCAAAAAGTAGTCACAAATCCTACCCCTAAAAAAGGTAACCAGGGTGGAATAACACCCCTTTGGATATGGCCATAACTCGCCGTTAGAATAGGCTAGAGAGCTGTTCAAACCCTCTAAAGATTCGTGAAGACTAGTAGTTTAGAATGGAAAAAATATTTTCAGCTTGAGATCGCGGGTTTTTAGTTAATGTTTGCATATTCAGAGGTTGTTTATGCATATTTCTGTACATTTGTATAATGACGTCACTTCCGGGGAGTCGAACCATCCATCAGATTTGGTGACTCGAAGTTTTTTTGGATTCTAGCTTCAATACGAGTCTTTAGAGGTTTGATGGACTTTTTAGCATTTCTGGTTGAAAAGTTATGGCCAAACTTCCGGGTTTTAATTAGGGAGATGCCCTGAAATTACTCAGCCATGTCCTCAACGATTTGTGGTCTTTTGGCCCTAACTTGGGCACCAGAAACGCTAGGAAGTCGATCTAGGCCTCTAAAGCTTCATATTCCAGCCTAAAATACAGCCAAATTTTGAGCCAAATTTTTGGCTTTTTGTGGAGCTGTTGACGTCATAATGAAACAACCAAAAAAGCCATACCTACCCTTTTTCTAACCCCACCCACCGAAAACACCGTCCCCAAATCTAAAATGTTTTTTTTTCAGTGCAAACTAGAAGACTTCAAGAGTCTTTCAAGGGCTCGTATAGCTCGCTAGCATATTCTAGCGAGGAGTTATCACGGATTATCGCGAGCTACAGTAGCCGTCAGTGGGAGACTCATGAATGTTCTGATTTGGGGGGTAAAATGGGGCTTTTGGGCCATAACTTTGGTTCCAGACATGCTCGAAGGTCAAACAAGGGCTCTATCGACGCGGAAGATCATCTAGGTTCCAAACAAGGTTTGAGCCAAAATTTTGGCCCATTGGATTGGCGTCCAGGACCCGTCAAAATTGGTCAAAAAAACAAAAACACCCCCACTTTCCGAGCCTCTCCCAGGCGAACCCCTCACCCAAATCAAAACAGTTTATTTTAATCGAACCAAGAAGACTTGCTGCATCCGTAGAGGGTTTGAACAACTCTCTAGCTATAGCAGCTGGCGAGTTATAACCAAAAAAGCACGCGCCAATCTATTGGCGCGCGCGGTCGTTAGGCAAGCAACGAAACTTCAACTGAGAGTTGTTTGTGTGCAAGTAAAAAAAGTGAAGAAGAATTAACTGTCAGTAACAATTCCAAAAAAAAGTTTAAAGAGAAGTGTCACTAATGAGTCTGTTCCGTATATTAGCACACAGGCATGGGTGTCGGAAGGATTTTTTCCAGGGGTAGTAGTAGGGGATTTTCCCAAAATTTTTCCAGGGGGGCCAAAAATGGTGAAATTTGGTTTTTACCCCTCGAAATTGAAAAAACAACCTTTCTTTGCTAATAATTTCAAAATCCAGGGGCCCCCCTTGCCCCCCCTTTCCGACGCCCATGCACACAGGTAACGTATTTATTACCGTAGTATTCGTTTTGTATCTGTAAACTGTACGTTGGGACATCTGCCTGCTAGAATTGGTGACATCACTGTACTGTACTCCTGCATTTACTGGAAGATCGCCATGATGATTATGATAGTTAAGATGGTTTGTTTGTAGTGATCACTGGAGTTCTGACAGAATGCAGATTTCGTTGAAGCATAAAAAATAATGGTGGCAATTTTTATCAAACCCAGAGGCTCGCCCTAAAAGTGGTACGGTTGCAGAGTGCTTGTATTTCCTTTCCAACAATAACTCGATCATGCAAGTCGACTCCAAAATAAAAACGTCGTGAGCACTTCAAGCAGCCACAGTTGGCTTGCATTCGTGCCTAATGCGGTGAATCGAAAATTCGGAGAATAGCACAATGTCGCATAGCATCCTCATTACATTGTATTTCAGGTAAAATTTTCGGATAAGATATGCAGCTGGTATTAAAAGATATTTTTCTGAGATTTTAAAGCAAGTTCATCAAATATGCAGCGTAATTTAAAGTTATGTTGCATAAGGTAATTGTCAAATTTATCTTCAAGAGTTTAATCAGAAATAGCCCTTCTCCAATCGTGCGGTACAATTTAAAATCCTTAGCATCAGAATTTTCTCAAAACAAAGGAAAATAAAATGGTAAAATGATTTTGACCGCATACCAAAACTTTGTCTGAATGTAAAGCCTCCCTCTTTGAGAGAAACGATCGTTTCGATTTCCATGTTGCTGGGAAGAAGTTTTTTTGATACAGAATGCTGTATCTGAAACTTCCTTTGGCGTCTTGAAGCGATTGTTTTAAACTCTTTCCGCGAAGTAGTGCTTGCCGTTAACAGATTTTCATGGCCCGATCACTGCAAATGCAGTAATCTGCATGGTTGAACGTCCACTCAATTGTTAACCTTTAACGTTCATCTGAAAAGGAGGAACCCTATGAAAAAATTTCTTACTGATTTTGTCTAACTTCCGAAAAGCGCATGGTCTTGACACTTCTCATTTTTGCTCCACGTATTTTCCCAACATTTGACATGTGCTCCGATTGCAATGCGTTCCCTTGTCAGATAGCGATGAAAAACCTATCTAGCCCAGGTAATGTTTTGCGCCGTTACCGGCGTATCATACTTTTTGATCATACTACGAGAACATTATACTTTCGAAATTATTTTTTTAATATTTACATTGTGACCTGTGAACAGAGTACATAAAAATCGTTTGGCATTTGATAAAAGTGATAGGACAGCGTCTGATGTGTGACTGAAAACCAATTATTGTGAAAAGCACTTTGCAAAAACGTTCTTGAAACGAACGAACTGAACATAGTTTGCTGAGACTCGAACATGGATCAGCGTGCAAGTACCGATCTGAAATCTAACACCACAGGTTTTACCAAGCACTGTTCTGCACCAAAAGTAAGTGATTCCTGCACGATCAGTCTTGTTTTAGACGATGCTTGACTGCACCTTGGCTAGGAACCGTTTAACTATGCTCGGTGACATTTTTATCGACTAACGTGGACTTAGGTTTTGCAACTGACATTTGTACCCGATTTGTAACAACGCTGTTGTAAAGTCTCACAGTTTTCCACTGCTTTACTCTAGGCCTACAGTAAGCCGGAAACTTCAATATGAAAATTCTAAACATTACAACAATGTTGAATATACCACAGGCGTAAGAGGCGGAGGGGCAGTAAAAGCTATAGCCACCCCAATAGATTTACTTTCAAACATTGCTTTTGATCAACTCTAAACCGGATAACTGGCTTACTTACCTGACTGTAGTTAAATTTCTGCATTTGCCACAATTGTAAATTTTTTAAAAAATTTTGTAAAATTAACTATTTGCCGGTATGAATTGGGAGAAAATTGCATTCGATGCATTTTTTTGCTTCGATAGAATTGGAAATTTTTATAAAGATCCGCTTGCTGAACATGAACATACTTTGAAAAGAAAAACACTTTACCCCAAACTTTTGTTCCCCTACATACACCAATTATGACTACCCGCCCGCCATCGAATAGGTAACTGTATGTCATAGACTGTTTCAGATTTGCAAAGGAACTGGAAGATTGCTCGAGCAATGACGTTTACTTTGTTTTTGTCCCATGCGCTTCGAGATGACGCCAAAATCTTGCAATTGGTATATTTTCGACAATTGTAGTCAGATAAGTTTATATAGGCGATATGTACGCACACGCAGGGTTGAGAAGTTAGCGTTTATGAGGTCAAATTGTGAAAATTTGGCCGTTTTACGAAGTGGCTTTGCCGCAAATATTTTGCTTGGCCTTTTTTGAGTATTTTTGAAAATTTGAGTGATCTTTAGCCTAATTTGCATGTGACACCTGATTCCGAAATTAAAACATACAAAACGTCCAAAGAAAGATTGGTTAAAAGTTGTTTGGTGTAACGAATATAAAGTCGCGGAGTACTATAGTAGTCCAGCCTGAGTTGGATTTAGAAATCAAAATCTGGTCAGTCAGTCAAGAATATCTTGCTAAATTGTATTAATCAAAATATTTATTTATAAAAATAAAGAAAAACCACGTTTGGCCTCAAGCACGGAGCTTTAGCCGTTTATGAGGTTTCGCCTGGCCATTGCTCTGATGAGTATCTATCAACCCTGGGTGTACAGGAGTGCATATATTCAGAGATGCGGAAATTTTTCAAATTTTCTGATCTTTATCAAATGACGTGTAAACGGGAATTTTAAGTGTTCAACGCACCATTACAAAAATGAAGGTTTCTGCATCCCAATTCACTGATGGCCGAACATCAACAGCAGATCATAGCAAAACAGCAACTCAGTGGAGATTCCTCTGTTTTCTCAGACACCTTTTCAATGCCCTTGTCCTGCTTTTGACTTAAGGACTTTGTTCTGATGTGTAGTACATAGAAGTACTTCTTTAACTTTTAAGTATATTTACACTGCTTCATTGAGAATGCTCTCAGATTGTTTTAAGAACTTCTTAGGGCTTCTTGTTTGAGAAATAATAATTAATCGCCGTCACAGTACTTCTGACATGCAAAATGTTCTATTTCCTTTATGGTTGAATTGAAAATAAATTCAGGATTTCTTTGAAATTGTGTGGGTTGAAATCTCTGGCAGTAATCTCCTGGATAGAGTTGTCTGTTACAGCTTAGTAAAATCGGTTTAGCTAATAAATGTTACGGAAGATCTAAAGTTTAGACCAGGGGTTCCCAACCTTTCTCTTGCCATGTACCCCTGCAGGATTCACACAGATGAGCATGTACCCCTTCAGCATTTTAAACGATTAGCATGTACCCCTTCAGCATTTTGACAAATGAACATGAACCCCTAAAATTTCTTATGACAAAATATTTTATCATGATTCATTATTCATAGATATATTTAACAATACGCATATAAGGATTTTTGTAAATATTATTCCATGATATATAAGTATTTGGAAATAAATAATATATGAATATATTGTTCTCTTCTATTGCTAACCTTAAATGTACCCCTTCGGATAGGCAAATGTACCCCAGGTTGGGAACCCCTGGTTTAGACCGTCCAAACGATATTGCTGGCAGGTCGTTCAAATTTTCTGCTAATGAGATTGTACGTGGAGTAGCGAATTCATTTTCATTTCTAGCTTCATTACCAGTACTTACGTCGACCTCTGGAATTTCAATGTGATCCCGTACTGATTCAGAGAATCCATTTGTATTGTTGTCAGTATTTTGCATGTTTTAACCAATTTTCAGGTTCATTACTGAATTTACTTCTTCAGTCTCATTGTGATCACCAGTTGATTCCTGTTTGCGTATTTACACGGCACTTGGTGAGTTGTGGTTGGCCGAAAAACCTTGACTAACATATGCCACAATTTCGCAACGGCCTGCGCATTGGCCAGTGGCTATAATCCATTGTGGATTTCGAGTTCTGCGCCATCTCGCAAGCAAGGCCGCTAAAGGCCCAATAAAGTCACAAACTGAACAATGGCTCAGCAAGAAAAAGGCCACATTCGTCGAAGCACCACCCTAAAAATGCACCATGTAAACACAGTATTATCACTATACCACGAACACGAAGCTTTATTTATGTATACCTGAAACAAGCAATTTGATGTTTAGTAAAAGGTAGATTCGTCGGAATGAAGGACAAGTTGGAACATTGCATCTCCACGTCTTGTAAAATCCATGACGTTTTCTAATATCACCCAAATGTGAATCGTGCTGTTCTAATTTTACCCAAATTTGAGTGAACTTGTTTTAATTAACCCAGATGTGAATGAATCTCTTATAATTTACCCCAAGGTATCCCTGCTTAGCCCAAACGATTTAAATGAAGCTGTTATAATTTTCCCAAACGTTTTTGCCCAAATTTGAAAAATTCTGTCCAAATTTGAAAATACTGTTCTGATTTCATACGTTTTGTGTGAAACAAATAGTTTCCCAAATGCCAAATATTTTTTCCCGAGTAAATCTCCTGTTTTCAATGTTTGGATAAGCAATTCACATCCTCCGTTCATTGGCACCTTATCCGAGCTGCTCCTATAAACACAATGCAAGCTTATGGCTAAACGCTTCAAATGTTTTTCATGAAAGATTTTTCGAAAATAGTAGTGCGTTCGTTGCTTGCTTGAAGGTATGCCTCCGTTTAAGGCGCTGTCACTCCTTCATCATAGTGTCATTTTTTCTACTTGGATACTTCGCGGCTGACGCGTTGTCAGACAAACGAGCTTTGCTTTTACGCGGCCTAATCATGCAGTCCAATAAAGCCAGGCTGTTTCCCCGCTCGTTCGTTGTCAGATAAACACTTTTTTGCATTTGTTTTCACGCTTTCAAATCCTGGCTTTCATCTACGTAAAAAATTCCAGTGGCGCTAAAATGTTCTGCATGTACGACGTATGACGTGATTTAAATATGATGTCCTGCGTGTATGCAGAGTATAAGGTGATTTGGTCTCTCGTCAACGGCGTAACATGATGTTGAAGTACACTTTCTTTTGTGTGGAAAAATGTTCAGTCAGAGTAATTTCATTACAATAGCAATGTTTTCTGCATGATGTTGTGTGGAAGTGTGTAGATTTCAATATGCAACAAAGTCATTGAAGCTACAAATTTCGCCAGTTGGTGCTGTTGTTTCAACCCTTTAAGGCCCTGAATGTCACTGCAGTGACCGGGGACGCCGGAACCGCGAAAAGGCAGGGAGGGAGCAATAAAAGAGCTGAGAACAATGGAAACTTATAAAAAACAAAAAAATCGTCACCACTTATGCTTGTTTCTGTTCAGTAACAATGTGGACCTCAAAAATAATGACAAAAATTATAGAAAACCATTCCAAATTTTTTGGGTGCGCGAATAACTGCAATAAATTTGTTTCAAGTCGATCTTGATAAACCATGAAATTACATATGATACTGTTATGAAAAGGAACCTACGGGCAACAGGTTTGAACGTGGATCACGTTCTATTCTTCCAAACGCAAGTTCATCCACAAAGACCTGGCGGCCAGGATATGCGTATAAGTAATGTCAGGTCCAAAGTGTGCTGGTTACGGAAAACAAACATGACTGTGCCGCTGTTCGTGGGTTTGGACAACTATCTCTAACTATAGCTGTTCTAAGAATGGAGTTCGAAAGTTCTAGTCCAGTGGTTCCCAAACTTTTTCTGATCGCATACCATTTGTGGCTCCTGTACTGTCACCACGTACCACCTTGTTGCAGGAAAACTTAATGTGCCAATTGACACAAATGCAACATGAACAAAATGGCTGTGAGAAATTATAATGGCCATTTTTTTTAAATCAACAAGGGAAGTAGGCTACACAAATTCAGGAATTTATTAACAGAACCCGACAAGTAAAAACTATAGCTGTGAATGTATTTTTTGTGAAGAAAAACAGAAAGTAGGTCTATTTGCGTACCACCTTGAAGGCCTCCACGTTCGCGTGCCACTAGTGGTAGGCGTACCACAGTTTGAGAGCTCCTGCTCTGGTCATTGTTGCGGTGTAGCTCAAATTAAGACCAAACCTCTTTGAATAATGATGTGTCTTGGTGTGTCGATTCGCAATTTTGCAATACATGTACAGTATTTGTTTCAGCTGATTTTGTTGATAAACTGTTGCCGAAATTGCAAGTTAAGCTATTACGAAGCTGCACATGCTTAAATGCTCATTAGGTCTATTTGCAGTGACCAAGTTTTCAATTTGAGGATCTTACGCAGCGACTAAAACCGTTATGGTAGATGGTGTTCTCTGCTTACTGTCCACTGTCATTGGTTGTCTGCACTTGAATCCTGGTGCTGAAACCACAAGGGTGAAGTTTCCTGCTTTTGCCTCTTGTGGAAGCTGCCGCTTAAAATATCTAGCCATAAGATCGAAAATCAACTGTTGTTGATGAAATCACTTGCTCTATTTCATCAGATAAACAATATGATCTTGAAGATCAAAGACAACGAGACATTACGCGGCGCCTTACCGTTGGATCATTCTTGTCTGGCGAAAAATGAAAACCGGCGTATCTGCTAGTTGGCGCCGGAGAGCCTCATACACAGATTTTCGTCAGCCAGTGCTGTGTTCACGTGACTGGTCTCAACAAAGGCAACTGAATCAATCAGCGTATAATTATATATTTTAGAAGTAACAAGTATATTGTATTTTGTGACAAACTAATGGTTCACACAAATTGATAGATCAAACAGAATTGCCTAAAAGAAAATGGATCTCTTGAACCAGGGCAGTGGCGTGCAGGAGTCTGGTGATATCCGGGACGACTGCTTGATTGTATGCCCCACAACTAAATTTTAGTATTGAGCAGAGGCGTATGGTGGTCATTGTTACTGTATATACGCTGTTTGTGACATCACAATATGACGTCATATTCACGCTTGCAAACCAACGTTTTGGCGAAGTTTGTTGACACAACATGCATATTATTCTGCACATACTCTCCTTACTCGTTGTACAATGTATCACTGTAATAAACAAACTATCAGCGCTACAGGTTAGGAGACCGGAGCAAAACACAGCACTCAACGCTAAGACAGAGCAGTTCATAACTGCAAAAATATCCGGCAATGCATTAAAACAGGGGAGTACACCACACTCAGTGCTACGTCAGCGCAGTTCACAACTGCAAAAATATCAGGCTGCGCATTACAACGCTGGAGCAAAACACACTTAACGCCAGGACAGGGCAGTTCACAAGTACAACAACATCAAGCTGCGCAAATGTCTCGTCGAATAGCAGTCGAGCAGAGAAGGTATGCGGCTGAGATGGCGGACACCTCGGTTTGACAGTTTAAAACTTGCTAAACCACACAAGAATTAAGAGTGCGCATAACGAACGCAAGAAAGCTTTCGTTTTTTATTATGTGGCTGTTATATGCACAACTACTGGGAGGACAGAACAGATACGGGCTTATGTGAGCCGTTATAATCAATCCGCCTGAACTGCCAAAGCTCGAAATGATGCACATATTGCAAGCACAGGTGTGCGGCTGTATTAGCGCACACCCAGGGTTCCCGCATCATAAAACGGAACGGGAAACTAGTGATGACTCAAAAAGTCAGCTAAATCAAGCAAGTTGAAACAAGACAGTTTTGAAATTTGGCTCAGAAAATCAATTAAACGTCCATAATTATCTTTCAATCCTTTTTTGAGATTTCTCTTGATCGCACGATCTGGAACAAGTCACGTCACTATCAGTTTGATTGGGTGTGCGCCGCATACCTACAGTATATGTCCCTGGTATTGAAGCATGTGAGAACTACTGGCATATGAATATGTAAAAACTAATGTTGACAAAAAACAAAGTTTTGAAAAATTAAATCCATGCAGCATGTGTTAGTAGACTTACAATAGGAAAAATCATCTAGTCACAGCATTTTAATTTTTGTAATTTCACTCTTTGGATGCCCCATGCCTTGGATGCGGATGCCCGGGGCCGTCGCCCCGTTGCCCCCCTTCTGCACGCCACTGAACCAGGGTTCCCGACCTTTTTCACTCCTGCTAAAAAATAAAACTTTTTTCCTAAAAGATTTTTGTTCTGACCTCGCACACACTACAATTTATAAAGTTTAAAAATGTGCGAAGAGAGTCGAACACCCAGACACGAAAAGATGTCACAAATTAACATGTGAATATACTCTGCAAAAATAGTCACTTGTTTGAAATTCGTAAATATAATAAAAATGAAAAGGCTGAGTTCCAAAGTTTGCTTATGTGTTTCGGTTGAATGACTCTTTTGTTCCTGTTTCTTGCTTATGAGTTTTTCAAAACGTGGAACTATGCTGCTGATAGCACCACCCATAACTGCCTGTGCATTCCACCAATTTCTAAACTTCCTCTTATTTGACAAAAGAGCGCTAAATCCTGACGTGCACTGGCATGTTGTTGCAAATGGAATGAGCACAGCTAGTACAGTTTCACCAAGTATTGGAAACATATCCATAGCCAAGCGTCAGTCTAGTACTCTTTCAAATTTTTATTCTCAAATTGCATTTTAAGATCACGATTTGAACGCAGTTATATAAGATCTTTTTTTCAGCTCTCCATCATCTGATATTTTATCCAAATTGATGGAGTACAGATTCATAATCGATTTTTAAGAAATTTCCATAATTTTCCGTGCGTCAAAAATCTATCAAATGACGTGAGCCACAATGTCTTCACAAACACTAGGATTCAAACTCCAAGATTCATTGTCATCGACTATTTCTTCAAGTAATGGAAAATTCGAATCATTCCCTCTTTTCACTCAGCGACACCACAGAGACAATTTTGCAAACAATTTATCTTTGAACGGATTTACCGTTTCATGGCAATTCAATGTTTATGTTTTTGCCTTGAAGGGATCAACTCAGATCATTCATACGAGTGAATATGCCACTCAAATACGCTAAGGTTTGGTTGAATTCTTGCAATTCCAACTCTTCAAGCACATCACAGTGACGTTCCTTCAGAAAGACTTTGATTTGTTATCGCAGTTTGAAGAAGCAGGTCAAACTCTCGCACATGAATGCCAGCGGAGTTCGTTGTGTAAAAGCAAAACTGTATGTTCACTTTCAAGATCTTACACAAAGTAACGGGGGTTGATTTGGAGCACGACCCCTAATCCAGTTGATGATCTTTGCAGAAATATCAAGGACATTATTCAATTTCGGAAGTAAGGTTTTTGAATCCAGAGCATGACGATAAAGGAAATACCGAGTACTTTTTGGAAGTGTGGAATATCCTATTTCATCACAGAAGAAAGCCCAGGTTTATTTCCCATGCATGGCAGGAGTGCATCAGTGCACACAGAGGTAATACTTTGAATATCCAATTCATGTTTTGTAGATAAGTCTTTCACAAACTGAAACACATCTTTTGCTTTGGTGGTTGTTCTCAGTTCTTCACAGAAAAGGAACTTCTCCTTCATAGTCCCATCATGGACATACCCCGTCAGTGGAATAAGTTGACTGCAATTCGAAACATCGGTAGTCTCGTCTTGTTGGAGGGAGATTTCGAGGGACTAGCCTTCACATGTGAGATAACTTGTTCCAAATATCTAAACTCAAATCCGCAATTCTTTTCTGAACAACATTATTTGATAGCGGTACTAATTCAAGCTTCTTTCTTGTGCCATTTGCGTGAATAGTTGCGGCCATGTCCAATGCACGCGGCTTAACAAGCTCTTTTGCAATAGTATGAAGTTTCTTAGACTTTGCTACTTTGAACGCCACTTGGTATAAAGCCGTCAGCAGTGGTTTGTTGACAGATACAAAACCTAATTTTGGAAGGTCCGCTCGAGCATCAAAACAGACTCTTTTAGCTCGCAAAATTTTTTCAGCATGACTCACATCGACCTCGCCATGTCTGTTGCCGAAGTGTTCTTGCCAGACGCGCAACCAGAGGATGGGTAACCGGGCAATTGTCTTCCCGAAATTTTCGAAAACGTTCCTAAATGTTAGGTACAGGAACAAGCTACATCATTTTGTCCCCCCCAAAAAAACATCGGCTGGTTGCGGCCCTGGTTCTTGCAGCTCAGATTGCGCTCAGATTTGCAAATCCTCAGGCTTTCTGAAGCAAGTGAAACCAAAGAGAATGTATAGTCATCATTGCATTTCCATTTCTTTGACATGATGAAGGGTTGTGATTATAATAAGAAACGAGAAAAGCTTCTATTATTATCTCCACTCGCAGCTGCTAAGCCGTACTGTAGAGCAAACGTTCACATTATACCAAATTAACAAAAGACTTCCACATAAGCAACAATTCACTCCTATATGAATATATGAAAGGCAAAGCACACGGCTCATTTCCTCTACGTTCGATTCACTTCAAAAGTATTTAGTATAAGAAAGATGAAATGCGAAACCCATTCGTATACATACTACGTTCAGACTATCCTAGAATTGTCCAAAAAGTAATTACCCCGTCACAAAAAGCAATGCCAGTATCCATGGGCGGCGGGAAGGAATTTTTGCAGAGGTGACCAAAAATCTTTTCCTGGTGTAACCAACAGTGGTGAAATTTCATTCGTGTTTCCTGCTCGGAACTAAGAGAACAACCTTTTTTTGCTAAAAGATTTTTAGGAAAATATCAAATGTAAAACTGCAGGGGCCAAGCCCTCCCTACCATATCTTCCGACGCCCATGCCGATATCTAGTTAGTTCATTAGAGCTAAAACTACTACAAGCTCGTAAATAGGAAAAATATATTGCAATTAATGCTAACGCGAATCATTTATATCGTGACATTTTGTCTAAACAAACCTCGAGCTTTTGTCTATGACCCATTGCAAAGGAAAACAAGAAACGCAGGAAAGTAATAGATAGATCAACAATTTCCTGTCATTAAGGCGGACGCTTCTCGCGCACCCTGGAATGATGTCGGTCATCCCTGGTTGGGAACCACTGTGTTGAACAAGGAATTATAAAAGTAAAAATTGTTTTTATAATTTACTGCAGATACCAATTTGTTTGGTATGAAACTATATGAGCTAGTGGAATTTATGTGTGGCAGTATGCCGCAAACTAGGCAGTTTCGTTCATTGCAAGTATAGCGATATCAATAATCTCATAATCATGCCTGACGTGTTGTAAATATAAGGCAGAAGCTATAGCATATTTAAGAGCAAAATTCTACGCAAGTACCAATATTTTCTGGTTCCTTTGCCACAAAGGATTGGTAAAAGGCCATTAGGTTATCTTGTCTACTAACCTTGCAATACCTGTACAATTTTCAGTAGGCCTACTATCATTCGTTCTGTGAAAAGAAAAGACAAGCTGATAAAAGCAAACACACAAAGGATATTTGCTGATGAGTGCATGCCTATGTACATAAAGTTATCATGATGGGGTATTTAACTCAATTCAGCTTAGGGCTTGAAAGCAAACCTAGAGCTTTCAATAGCCAGTGATGTGGTGCGATGTTGTTGTTTATTTCGATTTACGTTTTTTCCTGCAGTGAAATTAGAAAAATCATCCATCGCGATTGGTCTGCGCCGCATATTCCTTGCGCCGTGAAACACGCTGGCATCGCAAACAGCCTTGCGGTCATGGCTCAGTGCAGACTGTTGCGAGCGTCACCGGTGTGACCACGTGTGTGAAGAAACGAAGATACAAACAATTCAAATTTTTGCTTCAGAGTCTGCTCTCGGCCTTTTACGTGTGCGCATGTTTCAAAGCAATTGTACCGCAACGTCTCAGTCTTGAAGAAGACCAACAGACGTAGCAATGCTTTGTTGTTGGTGTCATTATTATTCGTTTTTATTCCATTGATGTGGAGTTTTTTAAAAGTTTTATCGCATATAACTTAGACATCTTTCTTTGAACACCAGTGGTCGTTCGAGATAGTCCTGAGGGAGCTTCAGTCACTGGCTTCTCAGCCTACAATAAAATCGACGACCTTGAAAAGGGCGAATATTTGACTGACTGACTTCGTCCAAGCCAACCGGTCAATTGTCCCGAACATCTGTAAGTTGCTGTCAAGTTGGATTCACTGGACATGATTGACTGCTTGTTGGGTTATGAACGACTATTTGCGTTTTGACGAAATGATTCGTTTTAACTAAATTCGTTGCGAAAATCTAAAGTGTTAAAACTGAACAGCACACAACTTAATGATGATATCTTTCCAAGTTAACTTTTAAAGTTGCATTGGAGTCAGAGTTGTCCATTTTTGCTACAAATTTGTTGAGCCTTAGTGTCGAGTGAGAGGTTAAATTTTGTTGCTGTGGAGCGGTTTTTCTTCCTCCATCTGTTAACAGGGTTCCCACACATTTTCAAAAACCACTTTCCATACTTTTTCAATGCCTTTTCAATATGTATATGAAAAAACGTTCAATACCATGACTAATCTTAATTTTTCCAAAATTTTACTCATGGATTACAATGCAAGAAAACATCTGCAAAACTGTCATCAGCGGTAAAGAGCAAAATTTGAATAAACAAATGGCTGAATAATTGAATTTGGAATTTCCATACTTTTTCAATACTTCATGTACATCTTGGCAAAATGCAATACGTTTTCAAGGTCTTCAAAACCGATTTCACAATTCAAAACTTTCAATACCGCGTGTGAACCCTGTGTTAAGCTTTCGTCACAACAGCACTTAGTCGTGGCCCCAGCTGTTTCGAAGACAGTTACACCTTCAGCCAAGCGTTTCAAACATGAAGCACGTCATTTTTTTTCTCAGCCGGCAGTGCCGTCTTGTCGGTAAAGGTTTCGCAATCGTTCCGTTTCGACTGAGCCTGAGCAAACAGGACACCGAGGCAGTTGCCGCTTATCCAAACATTGGTTATAATCGTACATCTTTGACAACTGTCAAACGCTGCATAGTACTTCATCGATTGAAATTAATTGAGGTTTGCTATTATACTGAGCGTTGCCAACAGCCGAGAAACAACTTGTTTTACCAGCAGCGCGAAGATGCGTACACAATTGACAATGCTTCGGATATTGTAGATCAGGGTAGACAAACTTTTCAGCACAAGAATCGTATTCAGGTCAGTTCTTTCTTGCAATTCTTGCTTCTGTGAGTTGTGTACAGACTTGGCGTGTTTGATTTTAAAATGCGGTTTCATTTTGTGTTCTTTGAACACACCAATTGTTTCATGACAGATTAAATACATGCTTCTAAATTCCGCTAATTGTCTGTGGCGAAATGCTTATCAGTCACTGTTCGTTTTTATTTAGGCATTCTTTAACGCTTCGTTTTTCAAATAAATTGAATTTTGTCAGATCTTAAAAGCTAGTCGAACATAAACGTTTGTATGTCGGCTAGAAAAATTAATGCGCCACTATCTAAATGCGACAGTGAGTTTTCATTTGCACCCATTTTGACCATCAAAACACTTAATTTGATGCAACAGTAAATGACAACTCTGTAATGGGGTTACGACACCAAGTCTGATATAATTTCTTCTGTTTCATAAAGTAACGTGAGCAGACGCTGCATGACTTGATTTTGGCAAGCTGCCTGAAAACGTTTGGTGGGCTGCATTTGACCCACTCTACCGTAGAGACTGTTACACAGACAATTTGGGTCTGAAAATAGCCAACACTCCGTATAATATGAGCAGATAATGCTTGAAATTGCTGATGTTACCAAAGGACATTGTAAACAGTGTCTCCAATGTGTAAACGAAAACATAAAAACTCTGATTTTTCATGGAAGGCCAGTGGCGTATCTAGGGTATGGTAGGCATGGCACGTGCCATGGGGGCCACTTTGACGGGGGCGCAAAAATTGCTTGGAAAAATTAAAATCTTGATGTACAGTTTCTTGAAGCTCTGTTTTTCGCCCCATGCTAGGGACGCAACGAGGTTAGATGGCGCCCGGGACAATAAGCAAGTTTGGCGCCCCCTGAGGCCTTTCCGAATCTGAGGCTTTTCCGAAGCAAATGTACTGTATTGAAGAAAGTTCTTGTGACATTGTTGTGCCTTTTCGGCGCCCCATGCAGTGAGTCGGCTCGCCCATGGTGATTCGGCGCCCGGGGAATTGTGCCCCTCTTGCTCCCCCTCATTATACCCCTTCCCCATGCATTCATAAACTGCAAAGCTGCATCAACACCGCACCCTTACCTAAAGCATACATCGGGCGTGTTACGCCAGCACCACTAAGCATTATCACAAAACTGTAGTATTGTGACATGCTATAGCACGAGGGTCAGACATTGTGACAGAACAAGAACGCTCGCTTGCCATTTCTACAAGACCTCGTCCCTCTCATGCTAGAAGAAAAGGATAAGTCAGTCCGTACTGCTGCATTTCAGGCAAGAAGATATTAGTCAGAATCTGGCTGAGACGAGTTTAAGTCAGTGGCTGTGATAATCTGACTGTTACGCATATAACTGCTGTTGAGGTCGTACAGATTTACAAATTACTTAAATTACTGCGGCCCACTCCCCCTTATGAAACTTCTTGGATCGCCAGTAGTGTCCGATAAATAGGCGGAATACAGTGCTCCAGTCTGGAGACTAAGGTAGAGAACATTAGTTAGTCCTCGAAAATTTAGCAGTTAGTATAGTTGTCGTATTAGTTGAGCAAAAATGTCAATTCATGCAAGAGATTTGTTATTCTTGTTTAGAGTTAGCTTTATCTGTCCAAATTTGGCTTTCTGTTCGATGTCCAAGGCCTTGTGAAAAGGTCCTGACTGCGAGAAACTAAACTCTACGTGTGACAATTTAGGAGCTGTGCGCAGTTCAGATGTAGATGGCAAGCAATTATACGAGAAGAGTTTAGATTACAAAATGCTGGTTTCAAGTGATAAACTTAAAATTATCGCGTCCTGAAGTCCTGACAACGTTCGAATTGCTTTGCAAATAATGCTGACGATGGCAGTTATACAGTATTTTCTGCAAGCTTCGAACGATCTTTCAGTCAACTGAAACTGGTCCTTTCATACCTCCGGGCCTCGTTGATTAACAATAAGTCAGGGAAGATTATGTGATATAGCTTTGATGAGAATAGAAAGGGAGGAAACAACAAACGCTTGCTGTACTTTGATGAAATCATAGACGACGTTGCTTCGGTAAAGGCACGGAAACTGTTGTTTTGTTTTAATTAGCATTTTTGTGTAATTTAACCGTAAAAGGCTGGATATGTTTATGTCTCGATGGAATTGTGTTTTTTGAACAGAAGTGATACATGGCTTGCAGTAAATAGTTGATTGCACAATTCAGATTGAATGTGTTTCGTTTTAAAGGAAATTGTCGTTTGCAGTTGCAATATGTTGTTTGATTTTTTGTTGAGATATACAATTTTATCAGGCAACAATATATAGACCTATAGACTACGATAACGTTATTATTTGAATGTTATTGATGTTTATCATAATAAAAGTAAAAGTATGTTGTAGTCGTCATGGATAATTTCATTTTATTTGCTGAAAAGTTTAAAGCAAAAGTAAACACAAATATTTTCTGTTTAAAAAAATATATTTTCTTTGTGGTTTATCTTTCGTAGAAATTGTGCCTACATATAATATTTAAATTATTAGAAAGGGCGCAGGTTTAAATTTTGCCATGGGCGCCACTTTGCATAGATACGCCACTGTGGAAGGCTAAAAGAATATAATATTTTAAAGTTCTGAAACAACCAATTCGGTTATCTTATAACTAAGGTTATTTTGGGTAATCTGGGAATGATTTTTGTATGCAAGATGGCATGTCTCTTTGGTAATTTGAATAGGTTTCTATGTCAGCTCGTTCACATCGAAAATTTTTTCGTTGCTCAAACCCTCAGCAAAAATATTTTTGCATCAATCAGTTCCTCTGATTTCATAAGATTGTTGGTTATTTGCTTGTTGCGAGAGGAGTACCACAGGTTCGCTGATGAACACTGTTTTTGCTGGAAAAGGCTGTGTTTTTTAGACCATACGATTGCTTGCATTAAACAGCATGTTTTTGGTTTCGTTTGTACAAAGTTGTTACGTTGGAGCGCACAATATTTGCCAACAAAATAGTCTATACGGTCAATTTGCAGGAATCATGTAAAATGTTTGCTTTACTGGATAAGGATAAAATGCTTGTTTAACAGCTGTATTTTAAAATGACGCCAATATCTTACCCAGCTGAAGAGCAGGTTTGATCTGGGCAAATGTCAGGTGTACAAATGGAGTCACTAAACGTACTAAATGAAAGAAAGCGGAATTGGTGTAATGTAGAGATAAAATCCAGGAAATGCCATCTATAAAATACGATAAAAAACAAGCGAGATCGAGCTTGTACGACGCACATGATGAGCAGAAAAAACAACACAATGGATTAAAAATGAGAACAGCAGTAGCACAGTAAACGCTATGCTAAACTGCTGATAAAAACTACATACTGATTTGCACCCCAAACACGGCTTGATAGCAGCTAGGTACAAAGTTTAAAGAGTCTTCATAAAGAAAATTAGCTTTAGTGTTGATGAAAAAGTGAATTACTTTTATCTACTGTAAAAAGTTTTGAAAAGCGACAGACAAGGATGTTTCATGAACTACTGCATTATTTTGCACAGGAGTAATGCCGAAACGTTGGTAAGAAGTGATGGGCTGCATTTTACTGTACTTTGAAACATCATGGAATTTCCTGTGATTGGCATTATCAAATGTGTGCATCTAATTACTGAATAAAGAACAGATTCTTTTCATCACAAATGCTGCATATTCTTTTAAATTATTGCCATCCCAGTTGATTAGGTTCGAGTATGAAAGCCAGATTTTGCAACTGAGCTAACTTTACGGGGGGAAGCAGCACTACTGGTTTTACATAAAAATACTCTCGAAAATCAAGGAGAAAAGATCAACCTTAACCGTGTCAAAAATACTTACGTTGCTCTGTACATCTCTTGCACATTTCTATGTTGCATGTGTTGTGTTCACCATTTTGGCAGGTTTCTACATGGTGCTTTGCATTTTAGACAAACTTGCAAGTTAAGCGCCAACAACCTGCAAGTTCATGGCTGGAAAGAATGCAGCATTTGTTGTAGAGAGCCATTTTTAATATTCTGAAGCTAACCAAAGACATTGATGTGGCCTTCCAAGCTAAATGATATTTGTATTGGATAATGGACTAGATTAGATCCATAGTTTGGTGATTGTTAAGCAGGCTGTTTTAAAGAAAGATTGGGATTTGTCCAAAACATTGCCTGGTGCCGAAACTTGGCCGTTGAATTCTAATCATAAGAGATGCATGATAAGAAGTTATAGTTACTTTAAAGAACAGTGCTAAATATTACAGATAAAGGACAGTTTCGAAATCAACAGCTGACAGCTGCCGCGAAGTGCTAGTGCATAAACCTCTACTACGTTGCATTAAAATATCAGTCATTGTAAAACCACAGGTACAATCAACTTAACCATGTAACCTAATTCAATTGCTTTGCATTGGCTAAACTGAAGTGGGGCCATTAAATAGTCTCACCACTTGGCACTCCGTAATGAGTTCTTTAAATGCAGTCTTGGATTTTTAAATATAGTGTACTTAGAAATACAAAAAATTCATGTTGAAATCGAGTGACTAATGGCGACTCCAGCACTAGCAACGGTACACAACACACAGAATTGAACCACTAAGAAGTGTCTCGTAACAAAACGGCGTTACCTACAAATGTTCGTAAAGCTGCAACGGAAGCGAATTCCCAACCGTGAAACTAAGGCCAACTCGTTACTCGCCATTAGCTTATTGTAGTCTGTTTCTAAAATCCCATTCGAATAGAGAATGCACACTTTCAAAACCCCCAAAACGCAATACTTGGATGGTTCGAAATGCGCGAGACTAACTTTTGGATCCAAACACACTATG
>Ga0210059_1006057_pt1 | contig 19425 bp, 17 predicted proteins | sample Ectturendosymbi2_FD_188042 | JGI IMG/M metagenome (GOLD analysis project Ga0210059, IMG submission 188042) | Ecteinascidia turbinata endosymbiont from Florida, USA - Sample 2 (SPAdes) (version 2) | ecosystem: Host-associated > Tunicates > Ascidians > Unclassified | place: Key West, Florida... | reverse complement strand
AGCTTTTTCTAAGCAAGAAATAGTTGATGATGATGCTAGATTTGCTGTTGAAACGTTCTGCAACTTTTTGTTGGCTTTATATTTCTGCTAAAATGATTCTACTCCCAAATCTACAGTATAGTGTGCAAATATGTTATGTTTTAAGACAAGGTGTGGCCAAGTTGATACATGTGTTGACGCTATGTTCATCCAATAAAATGTTTTCTACTTGAGATTCTTGAGATGCTAAATTCTTTCCCACCAAGCTTTACCATCTTTTTGTAACCTCAGTGAAGATTGTGAATAGTGGGATGTACACTTTGTGCAGTGTTGCTGCACGTGCTTATTTTTTATTATTACCTTGCAACATTGACAACCAAGTGTGATAGCAAGATGTGGAGTTTTGTCAATGCTTTGTGACAGAGAGGTTGATAATAGTAAGATACGTACTGTATCTTGTAAATACTGCGTGACAGCGACACTACGACAGTAAGCTTAATAGTGAAGTGCATCGTTAATTTTTCTGCAAATTATTTTTGTAGCCTCAGTGAAGTATGTGAACCGTATTATGTACAGTGTTGTTGCATGTGCACATTTTTTACTATTAACTTGCAACATTGACAGCCAAGTGTAATAGCAAGATAGGGATTTCGTGAATGCTTTGTGACAGTGAAGTTCATAATATTAAGGTGTGTACTGCATCTTGTAAATACTTTGACAGCGACACTACAACAGTAAGCTTATAATAGTGAAGTGCAGCGTTTATTTTTTATTTCTCTGCAAATTCTTTTGTCTGTTCTTTTATATACAGGTAACTCAGCATGCCATTGGCTAATCATGGGAAGAAAGGAAATATTTTACTTTGAATACTTTCAAATGCAGTTTTAGTAATCATGTAACCAACTGACTGTCGAACCATTGATGATGCTCTCCCACGTCAGTTTTGTGCCCTATTTAGGGGATCTGTTTTTAGTTATTTTGCAATTATCAGCACCTAACATTTCTTTATTTTGCTCTAGTAGTTAAACGATATATATTTGGTAATTATATCGCTATATTTGACAATGGTGGTAGCTGGTTGATATTGATAGCAATGTTGGTTTGGTTTTGAGATGCGACACAGCTGCTACACGGGGATTAAGTTTGGGAGAGTTCGATCCCATTAGCGCAACAGCAGCTATTTTTAATAAGACTGTTACCAGTTTGCAAGTGTAAGTATCACTTAAACACGCATGGAAAAAGTGTAACAAATGTCATGGAAGAGTCATGGAATTTGGTTTTGAAAATCGTGTGGGAACCCTGTCTTATTTGTTTTCGCAATCGACCAAGCAATGCAGACTATCTGTTTGTTTTGGGCCGCAATGGAGAGCAGTGGGATGCAGGCCAAAAATTGCCCTCAAGACAGTGCAGTCCATCCCACGTTGCATAATAGTTGCACCTCATGATTTTGTTGCACAGCGAAGGAGGTACGGTAGAGAAGCTGAGTTTGTGTGTAGACTGCTTCAATAAAGACTTAAAAAAGATGACCATTTTGCAAAAATTTGATGAGCTCACCCCATTAAGCAAATGAACAAGCGATGATGTTTCGCCATTACTTCTCGGAAATATATTTGCAACACTGATTCCCAGTGCATTTCCTATTTAACGTTCAGAGTAAAGTTAAACTTAAAGGCAGAACAAAATGTACTTGTGCTTTGACCCTGTTCTTCAAGGTAATTTGGCTCTGCTACTTTTTCAAGGTTCAGAAAACAATTTAGTTGCCAGGTTGTGTATTCTTGGTGGCATCTGGGCTTTCGCTGCAGATCAGCTGTTGCATTTGAAAAACATGTTGTAAAGATCGTAAGGCTCATGATCTGATAAAGATTCTCTACTCCTGTCTTTTGGAATCGTCTTTCTTGAAGGATGATGCGCCAAGAGATGGTAGAAAAGTGTGTTAACGGTCACAGATAATTATAACACTGGGTTTAAGTCCCCGGGCCTAGAGTATATGTGGTCGGCAACCTACGTCCTCTGTTTGAGAATCGTAGCATTGCAAACCTCAGCCCTTACACTGGAGTAGTACTTTAGTAACGCGTGTCCATGCAATGTGAGTTCCTACAACATAAATGTATTCTCTACCACAACACACCGTCAGATCGGTTAATAACAAAATGTCGCTTCTCACTGCGAACACTGAACGCCTGAACACGGCCGCATTTACAGCCAGAGTTGACGAGCACGAAACAAAAAAGCGCGCGCATAATTAATGACGTAACGCACCTGTCTCGCTGATTAACAAGTACGCACAAAGTGACGCAACACATTTGTTTGTTTGGTATTCACGGAAAAACACGGAGAAGATGGTTGTTGTTCAGGATTGGTTTGAAGTTATTCGTAGTGAGAGATAGTCACTGGTAGTTTATGTCGCAGTGACAGCATTCATGGCCACTACTGTTTGGTGTTTGTGTAAGTAGCTTGTTCGCTATGCACTGTATGATGTCATGGTCATGCTTCGCTGCTCGCCATGCTGAAGCTCCTGCACTACTGAACTTTTGGCCTTCCTTTCCAGAGCATCATGCAATTATAAATATGTTCTGCTGTTTAAAGGAAGAACCTCCCAGTATTCATCAGAATGCAGATGACGTACCCGATGACGTAAGCGAGACCGAAATATGGAGTTCAACCTTGTTTTCACTGTAAGTGCGAGTTCTTCCTTTGTTTTCACTGCAAGTGCGAGTTGTTCCTTTGTTTCCACTGTAAGTGCGAGTTCTTCCTTTGTTTTCACTTTAAGTGCGAGTTCTCCCTTTGTCTGTTGGACAAGCGTGGCAGTCGTCTATGCTTTTTTCGAAGATAATAAATTTTGGTTGATTTCAAGGAATTCTACGTTAACACTGAAGCTGTACGTTGTTTACGTCATCGCCTTAAACAACTAGTGAATCTTTTTGTTTCGCGGCGAACTTTCAGCTTGCGGAGGGTTTTGCACATTCCAACTCACGACCACGTTTCCGGCCCCATGCCTTCGCTGGACCCCACATGGATAAAACACAACGCCACGGATATCACCCCATCTGGGGTTGTTTGCGTCGCGCCTGAGGATGAGATGCCGTGCTGGGTCCTAAGCGCCATGAAGTGCCTGGCCAACTGGCCGGACCCCTCCAACACGGGGTTGCCCAACTACCAAGGTAAGTGTGATAAGCGCAGTGGTGGATCCAGGCTGATGGGGGAGCAACTGGTATCCTTTTTCTAAGAACCTTCCCCTAAAAATCGATAACGTTGTTTTTTTACTCTGTATTTCGACCCCCCCCCCTCTTCCAACTGCCCTAACCCCCAAACAGCAAGTCTGTATCCCCCACTGAGCAGGAAGCTTGTATGTCTGGCAATATCCTACACGCGGACTGGTTAAGAAATTTGAAGATATACTGGTTTTCTGTTTTAGAAAAAAATGATAACAGCATATGCTGATGGAAATGGCAACCTGTTGATGTGTATGGAACACTTTGAACGTTGTCATGACTTGTTCAGGTTTCGAAAAAGATGTCTTTAGAGCGGTGTTGGATTATTTCAACTCGACGGGCCAACCTCTGACAACGACCGGCCACTTCTCTGTTCTGTCTGCACTGCTTGCCAGATGTGATCTTCTTGATGAAGTCTGCGATGGGAGGAAGCACACAACGGCTTTAGAAGGTCAAGGTGTGTTTTTAAAGATCTTCCTTCAAAAACTCAACTCCCATGCATAGCTTCAAGTCTTACGACTGCTGAACATTGTTTGCTTCGTAATCGCTGTGGCTGTGAAGTTGATGCGACTCCACCATGTCTGGCTGTTCATGTTGCAGCACGTTCGGGATTGCATAGATCAGGGGTCTGGAACCTATGGCTCGCGAGCCAGGTGTGGCTCTTTTGATGACGGCATCTGGCTCGCTTGATATTTTCTTAACACGATTGTTACGCATGAAACTTTTTCTGTAATTTTCCATCTACCAGACTACATAGCCATCAGAACATCATGCAGCACCAGAAGTCGGCATTAACAGTAAGAAGCATGTTGTTAAGAGAAAATTCAGACATTTACCATTGTTTAAAATTGTTGATTTTGCTTAAAAACGTACACGTTAGTTAGTAAATTAGTTCCATTAAGTGTTGAAAAATATTATATGGCTCTCATGGAAATACAATTAAAAATATGTGGGTTTGTTTCATGGCTCCCTTAAGCAAAAAGGTTCCCGACCCCCTGGTATAGATTATGTTTGGTGCCAGAGGTGGCCAGGTGGCTGTGCCTCGGTGATCGGTCTGCAACAAATTTTTGTGCCGTGGTGATTGCATCGGTAGTGTGATATGCTTTCTCAAGCTTCATTCTTCTGTGTCGAGTATAGAGCGGGCTTCCATATTGCTTGGAGCAAGGATAGCTTGTTTCGACTTTCTGTTATATAGAGAGCAAACGCTTGAGTTTAGGCAACAGAAACCGTAAGTCTATTGCTGCACCTTATTCCCCCTGCCACTGGTAGTAACCCCTAACATTGTGGGCTGTCGATCCGAGACCCCCCAGACCCTGACCACAATACGTACCAAGTGTTGATCAGATACTTGGCAAACTGTGAAGCTTGCTTTGGTTAACATTTGTACCTGCGCCGTGGGTGGGTGGAGCCTGCCTCTGATGTGCTTGTGATTGGTCAGCTTGCCTCTGATGTGTTTGTGATTGGTCAGGTTGCAACTGGGGAAGCTTTGTGATTGGTTAGCCTGCCTCTGATGTGCTTGTGATTGGTCAGCTTGCCTCTGATGTGCTTGTGATTGGTCAGCTTGCTTCTGATGTGTTTGTGATTGGTCAGCTTGCAACAGGGGAAGCTTTGTGATTGGTCAGCTTGCAACTGGGGAAGCTTTGTAATTGGTCAGCTTGCAACTGGGGAAGCTTTGTCCAGGAAGCTCGGAGCACTGCCCCGTTAATTTCCCGCTGTCTTACTTCAAGCATACCTTATCCCTCATAACAGCCTCTTCGGGCCAAAATGGCTTTTAATTCTGAACTTGATCGAAATCCTTAAAATAATGTGATTTTTAAATATGAAACTATCAAACCGCTTTTTCATTTTTTTTGAAAATTGAGCCATCGTTGATGAGGTTACCATTCAGCTTCAACCATGCACGTGACAGTGACGCAAGTACCGCTGATGACCTCACAAAGCGTATTCACATCAATAATGAGGGCTCACTCAACTGTATCAACTCATCAAACGACACTTGGGATTCTTTTAAACTAGCGTCTGGACCGCAGTTTGGCTCATAATGGCTGGTTGCAGGACTACTTGGCCCATCCGAAGTTTTGATTAGTCGCTAGTTACAAAATTTGTTAGACCACTGTTCTAAAGTATCCAGACCTTCCTGAGGTACTCAGAGGAAGTCCTCTTGATGCATTGTGACGTCACAGCCACAGCCTTGATGCGTTGTGACATCACAGCCAATATTAGCCGCGTTTATTCCTGGATGCTCCCATCATTGTTCCACTGAGAAAATTCTACACTGAGCAGATGTTTGTTTCGCTGAAGCATCCGATTGCCCAACCATGCAGACGTACAACCAGTGAAGCGTTTCAAGCGGTAAAAGTTCTACGCAATATAGATGCACAGTATCAATATAGATGCACAGTATCAAATTTAGAATGCTGCCGGTGCGTGATAATGAGATTTCACCGCGCAAATTGTGTGGTGGTACTGCGCATGCGCACCTTAGTACTGCGCATGCGCACCTTGGTTTCCAACCACTTGCGGCGTCGCTCATCGTTTGTTTATTAATTTTGCAGCAAAGTTCTCCGCTGCCGAGTAAAGCCTGCTGAATGCAATGAGGCGTGACCGGATCATTGCGCTACTGTTTACAGACAATGCCTCCCTCGCTGCAACCGAAGCTAGTTTGTTGCGAATACAAAAGAATTTGATGCAAGCGAAAATGAGGCACGAAAATATTCACGTCAGGAGGCAAAGGAGCAGGAGGTCGCGGAAATCGTTTTGTAACAATGGTGAGTGCATTTCTATGACAATGGCAGTGAAGGGAGTTATCGAATTTTCTGGAATGGTTGAATTCTCTCATCTCAAGCTTTTGTATCGGACTCGCATGTCGATAAAATATTTAAATGGTTACTCGCTGGTTTGTTCCATCCATGATGTAATTGCTTTGCATTGGTCATGCAGGAGCGGATGAAGCCTGCTTACGTCACAAAGCACAACGTCAGCAGCTGAACGATTTGAGGTTCGTTTTGCCAAATGTGAAGCGTTGTGTGATTTTTTTCGAAGTCCGTTGTTGGAGTTTTATTCTTTGAAGTTTCACATAAACTTGGCAAACTTCATATAAGCTCATCTACTGATGTCATCGTGTAGATGGAAGTTGAGGTCCCGGTAACATCAACTGTCATTTCGTCATTTTTATCTTAAATGCTGCTTCACGATGAGCATCTGTTGAAGGAAGAATATTTTCAGTGAATACCAATCCTCATGCCAGGGTTCCAATCAGGTTGGGACAAGAGTGGAAACAATCATGGCTCGAAATTTTTCGGAAAAATGTTGTTTAAAAGAAAAACAGGCAATAGTTTAATAATCATTTGTAACCTGCACAATCCCCTTGTATTTTTGACTGATAGAAATAGTTACAGACACCAAAATGCTCTGTGGTGTATATGGGTTTAATAGAATGGAGTTAGAATCAGAAAGAAATAAGAATGAGCAAGTGCCTCGATTTGTGGGCCGAGCAAGCAACGAACCACAGAAGCAATCAGATAATTAGTTTGCGCAGAAAATGTCACAAACTTGCGCAGAACAACAAAGAAATTCGACGCATATATCAAGCAATCTGGTTCCAACCGTTGTCAAGCGACATTTCTGACTTGCGAAATTTCTGACTTCACGCCATGTGCGCATGCACAGAGTAATATTCTACATATCAAATACGCTGAGAAAACTGATTATTAGGGCTTGGGAATTCGTGTTTAGGTAAGTGTGTCGGGTTCAGGTGAGAAAAAGAAAAATATTTGAGGTCAACGACTAAGTCCGAAAATTTTTAATGGTTAAAGTTATTCCCGTGCTATAGCTTGTTGTGGGTATCTGACATCCAGCCAAAATGTTTAAATTTTCACAACACACACCAAAAAGTAAATGCCAAACTTTATTTCTTTATTCTGAGAAGCAAAATAACTGAAAAACAATAACAGGTCAGAAATTTCGCTTGGCGCCGGGATCGGCCGGAATCACAGGACTTATCTTCCTGTTCTAAGGTTTTTCTGCTGAATAGAGATTCAAAAGTTTGAGACTAGGAATTTTTGTTCAAACTGGCAGAAAAAAACCGCAGTTTTTTTGAATGCGTTATTTTCAACAATATTTATCACTGTTTCAAAGAGGCATTACATTACCCCCACATTCTCATGGCATAAGCAGCAAAACGTTACATTCTAATGACAGAAACAAGTGGAGGGTTTGCAGTTTTAAGGCGACTAAAGTTACATGGAAGCTCCATCCAAGCAAAGATGTCACTTTTCCACCTAAATTGGTGTGAACGCTTTTTGCAACAGCAACAATTACACTTGAGCAGACCATGTCTCATGTGCTGCGCAAAGCTTGTTGAAAATTTTCTTATAACTCTGATCAAGGTCTTGTGTAATTTTAGTTTGAGTCATAACAGAGTGAAACGGCTCACCAGATGAAAGTAATTGTCGCGTAGACAAACTAGAAAATATTTTGCCTCCTATTTTCGCTGAACTTCACGTCTGACCCTGCTGCATTGTTTGATAATTAACAGTTTTTTTATTACTTGTCCAACTTTTGCAGAAGACCAGAAGCGATGAGACCGCTGCCATGGGAACGCTGCAAAAGCTTGGAAGGTCTGGATGTTGTGGAAGAAGAGTCAGTGATGTCAAAGCTCAGGTAGGTGGTTGCTGCCTCACGTGACACCATGCACTTTAATTGGCTGGAAAATATACGTCACGATATGATCATAACTAGCTAAGCGTTCGTGGCGACCTGAATAAACGTAAACATGCACATTCTCCATATACAAAGCGTTATCGTACAGTATATCATGGAAAACTACCACACACGGAAAATAGTTCAAAGAACAACACGGAAAATAGTTCAAAGAACAACTACCACACACGGAAAATAGTTCAAAGAAAAATTAATAGTTTTTTTGGTTAACAGTCCATAGAAGTTAGTTTGTTCAAGTAACTGGCTTGTAAATACATCTTGCAGTTTGGATGACTGCACAAACTTCAACCTGACCAGATATCCGGTCCTGCAAGTTGCTACTCAAATGTGTTTAGATTGTACTGCAAAAGCCAAGCTAAGGATTGTATGTTGAACGTGGTAGTTCAATAAGCTACAGCAGTGGTTCCCAAACTGTTTTGACGCATTCCTCCATTTGCTCATTTTGGAAGATTTTATTCCCCCCTTATTACACGAGTCTGCAGGAATATTTGATCTTCCAATATATTCTTTCTCACCTGCCTCTTACCTGTCACGGTGTAGCTTATGTTCGAGTTCATAGGCTAGTATTAACTACAATTGGAACAATGGTCTTTATTGACGACAATAACTTGATTAACAAAAGTGGGACGAAAAGCATTTGTTGTCAAATAATGGCACTGAAGTTTGTCTGCAAAAACGTGTGGTACTCCAGCAAATAACTTACAAATATAAAGTGATATGACTAATTGAAAGAGCCAGTGTCAACTTCAAACGCAAGCACTCAAACGCAAAGCAATGACGTGTCAAACCACGGCGGGGTGTCCACACTTCTTCAGCATGCGAACTAATTATAAAATGAGTAAATTGAAATGATCTACTGAATACAAAAGTGCAAAACAATATATTTCTTGATAAACATATTGAGGATTCTTTTTACAACGTATGTTGATGTACTTTGCATACCCACATGAGCCCATATTGCACAACATTATTAATTATGTACATTTTTGTCAGTACCTGACTTTACTCTGATGACTTACTCTGAATGGGATCAGCCATGCGATGTGTTAAAGATCGACTGGTAGATCGCGATCGACGTATTGAGCACCTCTGTGCCAAACCATTGAAGGGCCCAAGCTCAAAAGAAAATGCAGGGAAGGACTGCCACACTGCACTTCGAAACGTTGCGTTATAGATTTAATGGTGAACAAACGTTAGCGGCAATCAAAGACGCCGGAGCATGATGCAGGGGTGGGGGGGCGCATGCAAAAGTGAGGGTATTTGCTGCAATGAACGAATGGGCTGAATTGTGTCACCTCTTTGCAAAGACACTTTCAAGCCTGAAACTCTCGACCAATTAGAGCACAGCATTTAATTCAGAAAGACCTGCATGTTGAAATAATGGCTGCTTCTGCACAACTTCAGCTAAAAATAGAAGAGCGGCATTGTGAGCTTGGAAGTGTGCGGCATGTTGAGGTAATTCTGAAATTGATGTTGACAGAAATGAAATAAAATTAAAGTTTTTTGACCCCGCTTCCCCCACAGCTTAATTGAAAGGAGAAGGGCACGACCTCATGTTCCAGCGACTCTGGTGGTAACCATGGTTATGGAACTTTGAAACAAACTATTAAATTTGCAGACTGTGATAAGTATACCAGAGTAATAGAAAGGTTATGCTTTGTCGTAGAGCACAAGTCATACTTCGGTCAAAGTGAATGTTTGCGTCAATAGGAAGTTGGTTAATTTGAAAGCGCGCTTTCGTAGCGGATGGCGTGGTGGCTGCGAGCAAGTCTCGGACGCAGTCTGCTCCAACTGTTTGAAGTCACAAACCTAATCATTGTTAAATCTTATCAAGCACCTTCAGTCACTCCATTGTTTTTTTTCGGCCATAGAGCGAAATTTCTTTCAACGATCGAAAAAAATTTAGTCATTTCGGTCAGAAATATAGACTAATGAATAATTTTAGTGTGTTTCAATACTGTTGTGGTACAAATGACCAAAATGTCTCAAAAAAACAGCTCTGTTCATCATGAGCTTAATTACGGATCAAGGAATGCTTAGTTCAGACGCATCGCGTTGCAATTTGTTGCATTCGAATAATCGTTTGTCACCCATTGGTTGTTTCACAGCCATGAGGCAGATATGGGTGAAAACTTCATTCCCCAAAACGCCATGGACAGGATGCCGGCTTGTCCTGGAAATTACGTCAATCTCGAATTCCAGCAAAACCTGTTCGGCAACCAAGTATCAGGTGGGATTGCTGCGAAGAGGTTTCGTTTGTTGATCAGATCTAACTGACCTTACACGTTGTTTTTTTATTAGTTATCCGAACATTCCATAAATTTTCACTCAGACACCAGGACCGATGAAGACATGTATTCTTCCGTGGAAGATCTTCTGCTCAATATGAGTCATACGATGAGGGATGAGTTGGAGATGGAGCTGATGGGGACCTTGGAGGACCCTTGTACCCAACGCACATCCCAAGGTACTTCATGTGTTCACTGTATGTTTCTGATGTCGCAGGCACTTCGTGCTAAGCCATGAAACTGTTCTTTGTGGCCTACATCAACTCTGTGCTATTCAAATGAGTAATGGCAGTAACTCAGTGTAAGGTGAGGAGGTACAACAACCGCAGCGTTCATTCGTGTATCTCATGTTAAGGTTGAACAAGGGTTTAGTACAACATATGGTATCCTTAGAAAACCTTAATAATATGCGAAACTACACAAGGGTTAGTAGTTACCCATACAACACTGTGGTGGCACATCTTCCACTGTTGGGCAATATGGCAACTGACCCATCCTTTTATTTTCAAAAGTATTTGGGGCGCAGCTTTGTTAAAATATTTGGTTTTGAAAAGTTTCCCGCCAATATTTCCAAATGACACTTGCTGTTCTAAACCTGTGCAAAACTTGTTCACCACATGTTTGACTTCATGGCACATTTTTTCAAGGATGTTATGACGGACTTGATGCGGATCCATCGCGCCACCATCCTCCAAGTGACCAACAGGTTTTCATGCCAATGACGTCTCAACCTGCTATCAACCGCAAAACATCCACCAATCGCAAACAACCTGCAGCATTCAAACTTTATCACAGGTGTGTTGTTGTCAAACCAGTTTTATCACAGGTGTGTTGTTGTCAAGCAAGCTTTATCACAGGAGTGTTGTTGTCAAGAAAGCTTTATCGCAGGTGTGTTTTTGTCAAACCAGTTTTATTACAGGTGTGTTGTTGTCAAACCAGTTTTATCACAGGTGTGTTGTTGTCAAACAAGCTTTATCACAGGAGTGTTGTTGTCAAGAAAGCTTTATCATAGGTGTGTTGTTGTCAAACCAGTTGTATCACAGGTGTGTTGTTGTCAAACCAGTTTTATCACAGGTGTGTTGTTGTCAAACCAGTTTTATCACAGGTGTGTTGTCAAACCAGTTTTATCACAGGTGTGTTGTTGTCAAACCAGTTTTATCACAGGTATGTTGTTGTCAAACCAGTTTTATCACAGGTGTGTTGTTGTCAAACAAGCTTTATCACAGGAGTGTTGTTGTCAAGAAAGCTTTATCATAGGTATGTTGTTGTCAAACCAGTTTTATCACAGGTATGTTGTTGTCCAGAAAGCTTTATCACAGGTGTGTTATTGTCAAACCAGTTTTATCACAGGTGTGTTGTTGTCAAACCAGTTTTATCACAGGTGTGTTGTTGTCAAACCAGTTTTATCACAGATGTGTTGTCAAACCAGTTTTATCACAGGTGTGTTGTTGTCAAACCAGTTTTATCACAGGTATGTTGTTGTCAAACCAGTTTTATCACAGGTGTGTTGTTGTCAAACCAGTTTTATCACAGGTATGTTGTTGTCAAACCAGTTTTATTACAGGTGTGTTGTTGTCAAGCAAGCCTTATCACATGTGTGTGTTGTTGTCAATCAAGCTTTATCACAGGAGTGTTGTTGTCAAGCAAGCTTTATCACAGGAGTGTGTTGTTGTCAAACCAGTTTTATTACAGGTGTGTTGTTGTCAAGCAAGCCTTATCACATGTGTGTGTTGTTGTCAAGAAAGCTTTATCACAGGTGTGTTGTTGTCAAACCAGTTTTATCACAGGTGTGTTGTTGTCATTCAAGCTTTATCACAGGTGTGTTGTTGTCAATCAAGCTTTATCACAGGAGTGTTGTTGTCAAGAAAGCTTTATCGCAGGTGTGTTGTTGTCAAACCACTTTTATTACAGGTGTGTTGTTGTCAAGCATGCTTTATCACAGGAGTGTGTTGTTGTCAAGCAAGCTTTATCACAGGAGTGTGTTGTTGTCAAGCAAGCTTTATCACAGGAGTGTTGTTGTCAAGCAAGTTTTATCACAGGTGTGTTGTTGTTGAGCAAGCCTTATCACAGATGTGTTCTTGTCAAGCAAGCTTTGTCACAGGTGTGTTGTTGTCAAGCAAGCTTTATCGCAGGTGTGTTGTTGTCAAGCAAACTTGCAGAGTTTTGCAAAAATTCACTAAACTTCTCGTTACGGAGGCAAACCACCCTGTCTTTAACCCCCTGGCTGTTGAATAAGTTTTTGTATTCAATGACTTGACATTCCTCTCTTCTCCGTCAAGAGCATTCCAGTCATTGAAAGGCTCAAAATCAGTATTCTTGCTCGAATGAAAACGCATTGTCGCTGATTTATCGTGACCCTCGTTGACGTTTGGTTTAAACCAGTAGTTCTCAAACTTTTCTGCACGATGACCCCCAATTAAAGTATACAATTTTCTGTAGACCCCGTGGCCTAGCCCAACAGTTACTAATACAAGGAAAGTATCGCTAGCTTTGCAAAAGTATTTACTGTGGGTATCACTCGGGTTTACAATTGTTCTCCGTCCTACTGCGTAGTCTACTGCTGTACTGCCAGTCTAACAACCGCCGAACTGCGGCACATGCACTACAATATTGTTTGTGACGTAACATACAGAACAGTTTTCATAATGTCATCACAATGGATGATTTAATAGAAAACTATTCGAATCGAATATACTTTTAAACTACCGTAGCTGAGGTTTGATCAGCCCTCTTGATTTTGTTTGACTTCTTGTAAAACGCCGTTTGCATTCCTTGCCCGATTAACAATAATTTTGAATTGGAGGCTTCATTGCTCCAGTAGACCCCAGCAGTTTTTCATTGACCCCCTGGCCATTCATTGACCCCCATTCGAGAGGTGACCCATTGTGATGTAATAAGACATACGCAGAGCAATAAATGTTACTTGGACATGAAGTAATAAGATATAAAAGGGTCTTGGTTAGCTACTATATTCCGAATAGACCCACATACACAATATTTGTACTTTCCAGGCCTAAGAGCAAAGAGCTTGTGTTTTCGGAGTCGTTAGGTTTTCGCATGAAACGATGGTTTGGTGGAACTTTCAACGGAAGAGGGCTTTCACGACAGCCTGGCTATTCCCCTGTTACCCCTCAGTTGTGCCCCTATTATTGCGTGTTTATTTTCATTACCACGTGACGACCGAAGCATGACTTGCTGTTTGCTGATTGGTTGACAGGATGAGTGACTGCGATGACCACAGAACACCGTCGGTCACAGCATCTGGCCAAGAACAAGAACCACCGGGGATTGTGAGTGAGGGACGCATGACTGAAGGGACACATCCCCTGAGCTACTCAGGCAACCACACTTCATCGGACAGACGCAGGTTTAATGGCCGGCTTGGTCCATCACGGCCTCGTTCCGACATCGTGGAGCGTCGTGAAGTCCCCCCAGCGGCCATCCCCGGCCATCTGGGGCCATTACGTCTCCCATTTGTTTCGAGCTCAGGTGGTGATATTGGCCAAAGTTCAATGTGCCGAGGTCGGAACAGGTTATCCAGGTTTGTAACTTGTGTGGATATTTGTTGAGAACTCTCCAACATTCACATGTCAGTGTCCAACCCCCCTTGTCACACTCGATAATGCACATTTCCTATTGAACAGTGTTGTCACGCGCCTTGGAGTGCACGAACGTGACTCGTGTCCAGGTCATTTGAAAAATTTCTGTTTCTTCATAAACAAGTTACAAAGCCATTATAGGATTATTTTACCGACTGCATGGTTGAATATATTGTTGAACTTGTGGGGTTGGTATCGTTGCAAACTGTCTCAAATAGTTTCAGACCCGGAGGTAAACATTTTTTTATTCACTGACTGCAGCGATTCCGCATTCCGACAGATCCTGGCCAGAAGCAAATGGATGTGTTGTTTGTGCAAAAATAATGTAAATGAGGTGTGAAGCGATGAGTTGGGTTTGTGAATGTAGTTTGGGCAAATCCATCGGATTGCCTCCATTGCTGGATTCCTCTCGTATTCTAACAATGGGCGTATCTTTCCTCACTAATATCGGAGCTCCATGCTGCAGCTATGCATTGGTTTTTAACTGTTGTTGCGATCTTTTCGGAGTCGTAACATGGTCATTTGCATAACTGCAGCACTCCGTTGCGTTTGTTACGTAACAAAAAATGAAGTGTCATCAATGAACCGATCTTGTCAGCATCAACTTTGAAATCTATCAATGAGATGTTTGAATATTTTGTCGAACTAGATGCAGCAGATGGTTGTGGTACTTCTTTTCAATTTTCTAGCTTGCTAAATTTTCATATGATATATATATTCAGTTATTGCAGGCTTAGCTTAACGGTTTGTTGTAGATAGATTACCACCTGAGAAAATCACATTTTTCCTGATTTGCAGAAACTGAATTGTAGTGAAAATCTTTTGTATGACTTATCAAAATAGGTTTATTCTTAGAAATTTGTGTGTGAATTGCTGGCAACCTCCTATGAGCCATATTGCAAATTTGCAATAATTGTTGTCTAAAACTTCCAGCTAATCAAAGGACAAAGGCTGATGAAACAGTTATTAAGTATTTTGTGCAAGTGGATTGTGATCCAAAGAAGTAGCTTTCACTTGAAGGCCTGTGCCTTTCTATAGCATGTTCTACTCAGTATTTATTTTGGCCTAAGACCTACAGCAGCAAACAACCTGATCAAGTGACAAGACCACATTATTTCTATGGCTTGACATAAAAGTCATCTTACCACTTGAAATGAATACTGCCTATCTAAGCATCTGCTGAGATGGTCTTTAATGCTTTACAACTATGAACTTTGACACATGCTTTACAAGTACAGTATTTCCATTACTGACAAATATGGTGTTTTTTCCTGTTTTTTTTATAAACTTGAATGTTTCTTGGTTAAAATCACAACTCTGCACACTGTACATAAAAGAGATTATGCATACATAGAATGGAATTCCCGGGATTTACCGCAATAAGATTGATTTGAAAATACACAAGCCATTTTTTGGGGTGAATTTTTGCTGTTCACGTTTAAAATCACTTAGTTTTTAACCACCACTGAAATTTATTCCGCTACAAAAACACTATTCAGTAAAAACAACGCAATGGAAACAAACATCATCAAAATATCAGAAAGGTAGCGATTCCGTTTCAGATCCTTTTTAATACAAAGGTGGTGGTTATTTGCGAATTGTTGTCCAAGTCCTGTTCCGTGTTTCACTTGGTTCTAAATATTAAGTATCGTTTCATTTTTTGCTGAGCAACCTGATGTTATAGATCGAACAGTACAATGCACCGCCGACCACTGATGATGAGGTCATGTACAAATCTCACCAAGCCATTGTTCGGTCATAATGCGCAGAGACCAGATTCACTTCAACCTCAACCTCAATCTCCACTAAGTGCAGCGTTGGATCTTGCACGTCAGAAGTGCGCAGCTAAAGGTTTGGTGAATCTGATACCTCCTGATCGTTGTGGGAGTTTTCTACGAACATCTTTAAGTCAACTGTTGTTATTATCAACGGTTCATGTAAATCATGGCATTGATCCTCATTGCTCTTTCATCATAAATTGTTGGTATCACGTTTGTTTTGTTTTCTCGACCAACTTATTTGTATTCAGGCGGGCCAAGGAAACGCAGTCATGCGTGTGAGGCTTTTCAACTTTGTCTTCTGTCGATCCCACCTCAAAATAGAAGGTTGGTTGAAGTTATCAACGGCAAACGTTCTATTACTGGTTTGTATTACAACTGGTTAAACTTTATTGCTGAAGATGCGGGTAAAGCTATCTATCAAAAATCAGTTACGACTGAGTATCGGAACTATTCCATCAAGATAACATTGCAATGCTGTAAATGCAAGAAGGTCGGAGTGTTGCGTATTCACCACAAATGGGAGTTAGGAATGGAGGGGAATACATCATGAGAACGGCATCTAGTACCAGACGTCTGGAACTGTAGTCCTGCGTCTACATTGGTTCTCATAACAACCCAGTCTAAACGACATGACACAGCGGCCAGTTTACCCCGGCATTTCAGTTTTGCCATCAATTATTTATAATAACTGCACTGTATTGCTTTTTTACTGCAGAAAGCTTCATTTACTTCTCCGGCTTCTTTCAAAAATGCTCTCGAACCCTGACCTGCTTGGACTTGGTGGCGATGGATCGTTGAGATTGATGGTGAGTGTGCGATTGCTCACAGATATATAGTGTGCATCTAAATTTGTGTACGAAGCTGAATCGTAGAAAAGTGAGTGGGTCAACTGTCTTTTAGCAGCAGATCTTAACAGACTGCTCTGGGTGGACGAATATATTGAACGTTTCATATGTAATGTGGAAAAACTGCATATGAGGCAGAATAGTAGAATCAGAAGTTGTATTTTATTAAGCCAGGGCTTGTCGCTTGTGAAGATAAAGTTGCACGAGAATTCAACCCATTTCATAAGAATCTTCTTTACTGTTGCGACATCTGTGCAGCCTGTTGATTTTATTGTTCATAATGACCAGGGAAAACTTTTATCGGCGTAAAAACTCGAAAATATTGAACGTGGACACGAAGAATTGACTAAATACTTCAATGTTTCTTGGGTGGTTATGTTCAAACGAACAATGAATCAGGGAAAAGACACAAATCATCAGCACAATATCATACGCTCGCTTCTATGTAAGCAACCGACTCAGCCATCCACAACAACATTAACCGGGTACAAGAATTAAGAACTAAAATCATTTCACTAATTTTCTGTCCTTGTTTAAGAGTTTTCGTAGCAGTTCTATCAATTTAGAGTGTTCAAAACCGTGGATTGTTTCGTGTTATTGTCCAGGCGCTATTTAGATTTTTTTGTACTTCAGAAAAACTAAAAAAACTGTTTTTCATAAAGCGATTTACTTTAACAATGGACCCAATTTACGTTGTCTGCTCCAAAGGAACACGACATGATTTACATGCCAAGCAGGTGCAGCTGATTCTTATTGATATCTTCGCATTTGCGGGACAGCGACCTCCTACGCAACCGACACATATTCTACGTAGATGTAAACAGTCAATTTACATTCGCAGAAAGTTCGTTGGAGACTTTGTTTCGCACAAGCATTTTTCGTTGCTGCGGAGATTCACCGAGTTGCTCTCTCTCCCCCCCCTCTCTTTCTCTCTCTCTGCTTGACAAATCGATATATAAAAGTTACCTCCACACAAAACCGATAAGAACACTTGCCCACAACTCAACACAGAGAAAGCACCATCGCATATGTAAACAAAGCATTGGTACACACGTGCAGGGAATACAACAGTAAATTTGGTGACGGTAATGGTTTGTTCATGCATTTTTGTGACTCAAATCACGAAGTAACAAGAACTTTTTCGGTATCAAGCAAACCTTGCCACCTCTTCGCCATCCTGCTCTTCTACCACCGCATTTATATTCACTACGTCATCACCTCCCGGCGGCTTCAGCGACATCTGCAGAGCAGGGCGCAAAGTTGGGCAACGCCACTTTTTTTTACTTTTCACGCTCAGCCAATGCCATGTGGTACTTGTCCATCCTCTGATATTCGAAATAAATAAATCAAACCTTCGGTGATAATATGAGTGGTAACTGAAAAAAGTATTTGTTATTTTTGTTTAGTCCAACTTGTAGTTGTTTTTTTTTACAAACAAACACATGGTGGACCAGAACCGATACTTCATGAAATGGAAGTCTAAAATGAGACAAGTCTTTGTTTACATTAAGTGTCAAAGTTTGTAAAAATAACTACAATGTGGACTGATGTCAGTATATCTGGTGCACCACCACTGATAACGCGCTGGCTGCTTTTCGAGCGTTGGTGAAAGATTGTGACAATTTATTTGCTGCATACATCCACTTTACAATTTGTGTTACAGGCCGAAAATATTCTAAACGTATTGGTCTTTGGTTTAATGAAGTTGAGCAGCTAAATCAGTCCTTTGCAAACAAAGTTTTATGCTGCAAAGGAAGAGTGGCTGGGCTGATCCATGGCGGTGTATTTTCGCAAATCCTTCCTCACTGGTTTGACATACACGTTAGTTGGGAGTATCTCATTCACAGGACCTCAACATAACAACATGTCAGCGATAAGTTTCCACTGACACCAGTGTTCGGGAATTCCGTGATAAGGGATAAGGTTTTATGTTACTTGGCAAGTTGGGAGCGACACGACTGCAGAAACTATCGAAGTAACTGAAAATACATCAAAATTATTTGCAAACGTGTTGCTAGCATCGCGGCTTGAACCATGTCCCCCCACTTCCTGCTGGGAGAAGCCAGTGCTGGTGCGAGTGGAAGTAGTGAAGTATTTTATTTGCTTGTTTCATTTATTTGTTTATCGCAAACTTAGATGCAAATGACATTTAGTTGCAAACAAGAACAACAGATTAAAGGCCGCACAGCGGAGACCTTGGTACAAACAATAACAAGGACTTCTGCTATACTGCGAGTGGGAGGGAACAAGTGTTAAGAACATTACATAACGTGTAAGAGCGGGTTCCCGGTCAACTGGACTTTCCAAAAAACTGTCAGTTGGCAATTGTCCTGATGCCATAGAAATGAAAGCTTGCAGACACCATGAGAATAGAGAGCAAAGAAAAGCAATACATAAAGATGCACACTGCTGAACAAATTTGTGGGGCATTGTTTCGAATCTATGATACTTTTCCAACAGTTGGTACGTATGTATGGCACACACTAGGCACAAAACATTGTTTACTGCAGTAGTGCGCTGAATTAAGGTGCCTCTTAGTCAGTTTGAAGCACATTTAATATTTTGCATTAATCTTTGAATGCCTGGCCATCCTCCAGTGAGGCATGGCAGTGTACTGAGGAGGCACTTGGTGATCATCTGCTCCTTTATGGCTTTATGGAAAACTGCGACGGCTTTTTGCGCAGATAACAACGGTTCATGTCCAGTTGAGCTGTTTTAGCAAATCTGTTGAATCCACCTGTGAGGTTCCCCATATGCAGAAGGTAGTTGCTTCACAAACATATTTCCAGCAGTTGATCTCTCACTGGTGAGACCCAAGTGGACTGAAATGAAGGTGAAAAACAAACACATAACGGGCTTAGGAAGCTCTTTGGTTGTTACCTTTGGATGAAGCGAAAGCATGACAGAGGTATGTGACCCACCTCACATGACAGAGGCATGTGACCCACCTCACATGACAGAGGCATGTGACCCACTTCACATGACAGAGGCATGTGACC
>Ga0210059_1006056_pt1 | contig 19427 bp, 26 predicted proteins | sample Ectturendosymbi2_FD_188042 | JGI IMG/M metagenome (GOLD analysis project Ga0210059, IMG submission 188042) | Ecteinascidia turbinata endosymbiont from Florida, USA - Sample 2 (SPAdes) (version 2) | ecosystem: Host-associated > Tunicates > Ascidians > Unclassified | place: Key West, Florida... | reverse complement strand
GAAGTTGTCAGGGGCAGGGTGATTAGGTTTGCATGTTTCTAACTTAATTGTTTGAAATTTTGTGTTCATTTTCGGCATAGGCTAATAATGGTTCATGCTGCTTGTGTCTTAATATGAAAAAGTGTATCACTTATCGGTATTATGCATTCATTGTTTAGTAACAGAGACTGAGTATTCATTAATCTGTTTTTTCAAATCTGAACTCAAAAAGATCGCACAGAGCTTCTCTTGTTCAATGTTTTAGAAGTTGCTGGACTGCGTTACCTTTGCTTCTATTTTAAGGTATGGTTGTAGCATAATCGCTTTTCTTTTTTGTTTGTGTTAAATTTTGATTGATATGCTGTTACATAATCAATGTTTTTGAAATTTTTCTTCAAGCCTTACCTCAGATTATGGAAGAATTGATTACTTTTGCATTATTAATTAATGTGCAAGCAATTCACAAAGATTTCTTTTACTTGTGAGCAAAAGAACATCCACTTACATGAAAAAATTTTCTAGACCCAATCCCAATTTAGGTCTAGAAATCACATGCAAACCCCATACCACACAATTCTCCAAAACGCTGTCAGCTGAGGCAGTCGAATTCGACTGTTCCAAATCAGACTGCATCATACCACACAATTCTCCAAACCGCTGTCAGCCGAGGCAGTCGAATTCGACTGTTCCAAATCAGACTGCCCCATACCACACAATTCTCCAAACCGCTGTCAGCTGAGGCAGTCGAATTCGACTGTTCCAAATCAGACTGCCCCATACCACACAATTCTCCAAACTGCTGTCAGCCGAGGCATGAGGCCTCTGTCCTTACACAAGAAAAGGTTTACTTGATCGTTTGTGAGAAAAAAGCAAAACTTTCAAGGTGTGACAAAGCACTATCATCAAAATATGTTTATAGTCTAAAAGACTATAAACATAATCCGATTTCAATCATTGGCAGTTTTTTGAAAAAGTGTTTTTAATATTCAACACGAATTTTCTACCCATCACTCTGGAAAATGAGACTTTTATCACTGATGACAACTGCAAAAACTTCTCTGTTTGCTGCTACGTTTGCTGAGAACTGAGCCTTTATCTGAATGTCAGTCACAGAGTTTTTGAGTTTTTCGCTCCGTTTTGAGACGTCAAAGACAAACATTGGGAACAGTTCCTTATAATCTGCTGGGGTTATATTTACGGAAGAAATCAACTCCTCAAGATTGTAAAACTTTGTTCGGAATGCTGCAGCATCACCGTAGACCCTTGAAAATTTTTGTTGTGTAAAGTTTGTATCATCATAATTAATCTCAGGGTATCGCCGACTATTCAGCATCACAAACATGTTGGTGAGATTACAGTGGTCAAAAATTGATGGGTTGTGTTGTTGGTCTCCTGATTTATCCGTCTGAAACGCCACGATTTCCAGTGAGGCTTCTCCGGGGCTGATTTCACCGACAATCGCCAGGTGAAATTTCTCGTTTGCGGGACTGGAATAGAGTTGCATTGAATCATCCGGTAACCAACTGGGAGACTTGATTTTGATTCGATTGTTTTGTAGAGTGAAAGTTTTTCTTGCAAATTTGGAGTCACATGCGGCATATACCAAGACAGTTTTGACAAAACAACCTTTCCAGCATCAGCCGCAGTGGCTCAGAAAATCGCGTCATTATCACCCTTTCTTACGAGAGTTAGTTGATGTTTAAAACCACAAACAATTTTCTCATGGTCATCACAGAACCCAAAGATATGTTTCAGCGGGATTCTGAATGAAAATGTGTCTTTTGGGTCAGGCTTTTGAATAATATAACCATGCCGGGCCACCAAACCATTACTGATATTATTTCCAGCAATTGAAGTGTCTGTGCCATTATCTTTATACCAAAGTTGATTCAAACCCATGCTTTTGAAAAATCATCTGGAAATTTCAACAGCCCAAGCATTTTTGTTGCCTGCCCAGGGTGAACCAGACTTTCAATCTCTTGTCCTGAAAGTCGGTATTTTATGTTGCTGAACAGATGCATCATAGCAATGTTTGTTAGCGTGATGACGTCAGAATCGGCGTAAACAGCATCGTTGGCGTTTTTAACTAACTTTCCGTCGAAAACCAGATAACTTTCACTCGGATATGTGAACAAGTCCTGCGTTTCAATACTTAACCTAATTTCCCCCGGTCTGTTAAGGTCAGTGCCAGTTATTGGCTCGTAAGTGTGTTTTATATTCTTCTATTGATTGATCAATTTCAGGTTTTTCAGTGATGTTAAGAATGTCTATTTATTATAGGCGTCTTTTTGTTTTCACTTTAAAAATGGTATTGCCCCTAGTTTATAACTCAATACTCTGTTGAAATATTTGAGTTGTTCAATTTCTTCTTTTAGTTCATCGATATTGCTTTTGAGGGCAACAAGCTTTTCATAAACATCCTTGATTTGCTCAGAATTGTTCATTTATTATATGTATTGTTTATTCATTCGTTTGACAAGGTCTTGAATCTTGATCGCGTGCTGCCCCAACCCAGTTATCAAGTTGTTCAAATTTGTTGTCACCTGCTGTGCCTTCTGTGGTGTTGCTCTTTGAGGTGCAAGCGGGGGTGCTGAAGACACAAGCTTTGATAAAATTTGTTGTGATTTGGGAGTCAACTTTGAACTCACAAAATCAATAGCTTTTTGTCCAGCCTTTTGCCCGGCACTTCGAGCGATGTTCAAAGCTATGTCAACAACTAGCTTTTTACTGATGAATCCTGACAAAAAGTCTTTGAGCTTTGAAAAAATTCCAGAGCCGCCGACTTGATACTTTCTTTGATATCCACGTTTAATAATTAACATCTTTATTTAATGCTAGCATTAAGTTTTTATAAGCATCACGAGACAAATTTTTTTGCCTCAAAAGTTCATCATAAATGCTGACGATTTCGTTTCGAAGACCAGTGTTTCCTACTTGTTTTGAAGCCATCAACAATTCCAACCATTCACACAAGGCGTTTGGGTCACTTGAGAGAAAGACTCCTCGGCCCTTCTTTTTATTTTGTAGTCGTTGTATAAATTTCAATTTATTACTGTTGGGAGCTCGGAACTTTTTTTGCCCACGATTATCAACAGTATACAAGGCATTTGTTTTATCAATAATATCCAAATATTTATCTTTGTCTTCTTCTGTAACAAAACCATCCGCCGTTTTTTTCATAACAATTAAATCCCAAAGACCAGGTGTTTCATGATACCTTTTATCACCAATAATCAAATCATTTCCATCTATACCAACCTCAGCATTACCAAGAAAAAATTGTCCGTCTTTATTCTTTAATCCAAAGGTACGATCACCAGGCTTTCCATGCGAAGCACGCATGTATTGGTCTCCCAATATTAATTGGCAATGGATGTTCAGCGGGAGTGACAGCGGCAGCGTCTGGCAATGCTTCAGGTTGTCCTTCGACTTGACCCCAAGGCAATGCTGGGGGCATATTTTCAACTGCTTCTTGAAGTGGAGTAAATTTAGAAACAATTTCTGCAGATGACTTTTTCTGTTGTTCAGTTATTGGTTTAAAGATTTTTCCAAAATCTTCGTAAAGTGATTGTTCACCCAATTGTTCTGAGAGAAAATTTTCTTGAATTTGGTTCTCGGTTTCGAGATATTCTGTGACAATCTTGTCACGTTTTGACAGATCTTTCATTTCCAAAAAACTCATTTATTGTAAGTTAAATTTTTTTGGGCGTGTTTTGGAAATTTTTTGGACATGTTTTGGAAATTTTTGGACGTGTTTTGGACCTATTTTGGAGTTCCAATTATGGACCCCTAAAATTGGAGGACCAGTTTTGGATTGGGTCCAAATTAACGATAGATGAATACTTTTCTATACAACTTTGGATCAAGGTTCATAATTTTTTGTAATTCTTTACATTGCTCTGATGTGAGCTTGTCGTTCAGAAACGCAGTGACTGTTGAGCTTTTGATTCCAAGATTTTGTTTTTCAATTGACATTTTATACTAAAGTTTAATAAGATCTTTGTTGTCAACCCAAGAGTTGAAACTTTCTGGATAGCCCTTCCATTTCACCAATGATTTTGTTTTGGCTTTCTTCACGATCTTCTCAACTCTGTAAACTTCTTGTGATGTCTTCTGAAACTCTTGCTCATAGAATGTGCCCTGAACCTCTTCATCGTTGTAGTCAGTTATTTTATAAGTAACTGGGTTGGTTCTTTGAATTTTTGAAACGGTGAACACTTCTTCTGTCCAGTTTGGGATGAATCCTTTCTCAAAGAGTCCTTTCTTCTTGAGAATTCGGACTTTGTCACCAGTTTTGAATTTTGCATGTATCGGCCGTCTGTCAAATTCTTGATACAAATTTCTATAAACTCTCACTTCATTCTCTTTCTTGCTTGCCTCAACAGGAGTTATTTTTATGCTAGAGTGTCTTGTGTTGTTGTATCTCTCAACAAAGTCGTCAAGAACGTCAATATATTTGTTGGTATTGTTTGCCGTGAAATACTTGAACATTTTTTCTTTCATCGTGCAGTTCAAACGTTCGGCCACCAAAGATTTTTCTTCATTTTCAGTAGAGTAAAGCTCTACACCCAACTCCTTCACATGTTTGTTGTAAAACTCTCAGCCTTTGTCTGTCCAAAGCTTTTCTGGTTTTCGCTTTGATTTTTTGAAAATCTCTTTGAACGCGTCTGCGACAGATTTTCCAATTTTGTCTTTGAGCGGAAGCATCCAACCATATTTTGAAAACACGTCAATCACTGTTAGAAGATACCTGACCCCACGGTTGGACTTTGAAAATGCTTGCATTTCAACAAGATCTGCAGCCCAAATTTTATCAATCTCATTCACAAACACCTTTTGTTTTGGAAAATTTTTGATGATGGGTTTGTGAAGTTCATCAACTAGCTGGTCAGTCCAAATTGTGTCGTTTTTTTAACCCCCATCCGAAGTGCTTTATCGTCCTGATAATTGTAGAAACAACACCTCTCTCCATCCTTTCTCAAAGTGTGGGGTTATAAATACCATTAAGCTCTGTCAACATATTTTTATCACAAACTTCGTTGCGAGTTTTTGTGTCTTTGTTTTTAACATAACAAATGTCATGGTGATAAGCTGCCTTGTCTACTCTGTTAATAGGTTTTGACCATGCCTTTGGAGTCATATCCTCATTCAAACGTTTGTTCAATTTTGTGCCTGGTCCTGTGAAGTTGTGACCTGGCATGTGCATTTCAAATGGCAAAGAATTAATTGTGTCATTGATAAACCCTTTCCACTTGCGCTAATAAATTTTGACTTTTTCGTTCCACAAACAACACAGATGCCTTGAAGCATTTGACGGTTGTTTTTTGTTGTTTTCTGTTTAACGTCTCTCATTTCCGTAAATTTACGACATTTGACACAATATATTTGATTCATTTTTTAAATGCTTTAATAAAATAAATGGAAGTAAAGAATATTTCATGGAATGAAAACAAAACAAATGAAAGAAACCATCCTCTTTTGCCTCAAAGTTTGAGAGGCTTGATTGTTGGAAAGTCAGGCTGTGGAAAAGCAAAACTTTTGCTGAACCTTCTGCTTCAACCCAATTGGCTAGACTATTCAAAACTTTCTGTTTTCGGAAAGAGTTTGTTTCAACCAGAATACAGAATTTTGAAAAAAGGTTTTGAAGAACAATTGCTGAAAAGGGTGATTATGAATTTGTTTGAAAATAAAAATGAAATACAAAAAGAACAAATTTCACCGAGTGTGTTGATTGAAGAGTTGGCAAAAGATCAACGCTCCCATTCCAAAGAGCCTATTGAGTGCAATTTTTATGAATCGGCAGACGATGTGCCTGACCTGAAAGAACTGTCTCCAGATCAAAAGAATCTCATGATATTTGACAATCTCTTACTTCAGAAGCAAAACAAGTGTGAAGCCTATTACGTTCGTGGAATGCATTCAAATTGTGATTTTTTGTATTTGAGTCAAAATTATTTCAAATTGCCTTGTCAAACAATTCGAGAAAATGCAATTCGAGAAAATTTCTTTTGTCTGTTTCCTCAAGACCAAAAGAGCATTGATCACATTTTTAACGACCACGTGTCTCAAGGTATGATGAAAGAACAGTTCAAAGAACTTTGCAAAACAGCGTGGTCGAAGCCTCATAACTTTGTTGTGATTGATGTGACCTCATCAAATAACTGTGGGAAATACAGATCGGGGTTTGGCAACTTTTATATTATTTAATAAATGAGCACTGCAATTCTCGAAAAAATTGTTCAAAATACTTCTCCGAAAACTTCAACTCAGATTGTTGTTTCAGAAAATTCGACAAATATAAAGACAACTTTTAACCCACCACTCGCGTTGGATCGAACGCGAAAGTATGAGATGGCTTTGATCAATCTTGAGATGTATTATAGTTTTCCAAATCTGTCGGATGAAAACAACGTTTTTCGATGTTCTCCTGGTTTCATTGAGGTTGGGGGAGGCGGCGAGGGCGACTCAACACGACAAAGACAATGGGTTGAAGTTCAAATTCAAGAAGGCAGTTACGATCTCATTGATATTGCGGAAACAATAAAAATTGCGATGAAACGAAATGGGCAAAACGACGAATCAATCAAAATAACAGCAAACACCAACACTTTGAAAAATGTCTTGGAAATTCAAGGCAACTTTCAGGTTGATTTCAGAGCGCGAAATTCAATTTCAAGCGTTCTTGGATTTCGAAATCAGGTTTACAAAGAGGGTATTCACGAGTTGCAAAATGTTGTCAACATCTTATCAATAAATTCAATTCTCGTGAATGTAAACGTGATTGGTGGGTCTTATGTGAATGGGAGAACGCAAAACACAACTTACACTTTCTTTCCAAACTTTTTGCCTGGATATAAAAATGTTGAGAACCCGAGAAACCTTGTGTATCTTCCAGTGATTTTAGATAAAACCAATAAAATGGAAACAGCTGTCACAGACCAAAACGGAAAGCAGTTGAATTTTCCTGGAGAAAACCTGACAATCAGATACCACTTGAGAGATATTTAATAACATGATATAAATGAGTTATACCAATGTGCATGTAAACATTTCTGAAAATCAACAGCAAAATTTGAAACACGCTGTTGATACAAAGAGCCCCATGAGCATTCATCTTGGCTACGAAAATTTGTGTGGAAGTGATGTTCTTGCTTTGACCAATTCACAAGTGAACAGAATGACAAAAGCTTATCTGGATGGAAAAGGCATCACAATAAAAATGAGTAAACGTCAGGTTGTTCACAATATGAATATAGAAAATGGGTTACTCGGATTCCTAGCAGGTTTGGCTGCAAAGGCCTTGCCATTTTTGGCAAAGACCGTTCTCCCAACATTGGCGACTGGGGCACTGTCAGGTGTTGGGTCGGCTTTGGTGCAAAAAGCGACAAACAGGGCAACAGGAAATGGGTTGTATTTGAAACAAGGCTCAAACATCGCAAGAGTTGAACCGGTCGGTCGGGACTATATTTGGAACCTTTCAAAGGTTCAAGGCTTGGCATGGTTGGAAGTGGTTTGTATTTGAAACAGGGGGGCCAAATTTCCAGTGGTGAGGGTTTGCTTCTTGGTCCGAACAGTCCTTTGAAAAATATCCCAGTTCTCGGCTGGTTGCTGTGAAAGAAATGATTTTTTGGCATTAAATAAATGTGCAAATCAAAGGTTAAACGAATTGAACAAAAAGTCACGCAACACATCAACCAGCACAAAAATCAACACATCAACCAAGCTGTTGGTGAGCAAAACAAGAGCAAAAAAGTAACAATTACCCAGAAAATTTACCAACAAATATATCAACATTTGAATCAACACATCAACCAAAATGTAAAGTAGAGTGATTTTTTATTCATTTAATAAAAATGAATAAGGCTCATTTATACAGACTTCAACAAATACATGAAATCGAAAAAGAAATCCATTTTGAGAAAATTAAACAAGAGTCAGTCATTAAAAAGTATCATTGTGTGATCAATGTTTTTTCATGTTTGTTTCATACTTGTCCAGTTTTGTACGTTTTTGTTGAATGTCGGCTTTTTAGCCAATTTTCAAGAAATCATAGGCAACATTTCAGGAAAGATTTTGCAAGGATTGAACTTGATTTTTGGAAGTGTCTCAATTTTTCTGAAAGTAGTTGAAAAACACCTTTTCATGAAAAATCAGAAGCATGAGAAGCAAAAAACTTTGATTGAGAACCAAATCAATTCGATTCGAAACATGGTTTCGAAAGCGTTGTCAAACAATGAAATTTCTGAAGGTGAGTTTGAAAAAATCCTTTTTGAAACAGAAAAATGAAGGAAGAAAGTTGAAACATATAGAAAGTTTGAAGAAGTGGATTTGGAAATTGATAAGATGTTGCCAAAGAAATCGGAAAGTTAAAGTTTTGTTTAGAATAAATGAACACCCAAGTTGAAAAAATTGTTCTTCCTAACAAACCTCTGAGCAACTTTGAAATCGAAGATGCGGTTAAAAAAATTGGTTTGAAAACCTTTCGCGGTGTTTTGTTGAGAGACACTTTGCCAAAGAAACCAAAACGAAATGAGTGTGCAATTATGAACCTAGACGACACTTCTGGAGATGGGATGCACTGGGTCGCGTGGTTCAAACGTGGTGATAAAAAGTGGTATTTTGACTCGTTCGGATTGCCCCCACCAACTGAGTTGAACGACTACCTTGATGGTGATGTCTTCTATCCGACTGAGCAAATTCAACCAAGGCAAGCAGTCTGTCTTTTTGTTTTAAAAGAGATGCAAAAAGGAAAAGGGCTGCAGGAAATAATCAACACATTTTGGTGATATCATAAATGACTGTAGACAAATTCGGACGAAGTCCAAAAACGGGACAAAATGTTACAAATGTGAGTGGAGTTTCAAATGAATATGTGAACAGCAACTTTTTGTGAAAAGGTCAAGCCATTGACATGTCTGGTCAAAGCATTGTGAATCTTGGCTCACTGCGAGGTTCAATGGACGCAGTGAGGAAGAAGTATGCCAATGAAAAATTTTTCAAAAGGGTTGACCCGATCGATATGGAGAATAATCCGATTAAAAACGTATTGTCTCCAACCGAAGAAGGCGACGTGGCGACGAAAGGCTGCGTCGACTCGAAAAGTGTTGGCGAAAGTGACCTTAATATGAACTGGAATTTGATAAAAAACGTGAGATGGCCAGAAGATGATCATGACTTGGTGAATCGAGCATATCTTTATTTTGTAGCAAACTCAAAACTTTCACTTGAAGGGGGCACTATGCAGGGTGACATTGAGATGGGCCAATATTCAATAAGAAATATAAACTCAAATCCACAAAATGAAGATGAAGTGGTTCCGAAACAGTGGATTGAAGAAAATTTTTTGAATCGTTATAGTCCTGCATCGACTATGGCAAAAGATTTAAATATGGATGGGAACCATATCTCATACCTGGGAGCGCCAGAACAAAATCACCACGCAGCGACAAAAGGATATGCAGACACGAAGCTGTTGCTTTTGGGTGGAAGTATGCAGGGCGACATTGGGATGAGTGGAAACAGGATTTCACATTTGGGCGAACCTGAGCAGAACAATGACGCAGTCAGATTGAGTTATGCAAACGAATATTTCCTGAAACGTGATGGAAGTAATTGGATGCGAAACGATTTATCTGTAGGTGGTCATAGAGTGACTGGAATGGCGAACCCACAATTAGACCAGGACGCTGTGAACAAAAGAACACTTGATGATATGATACAAGCCCAACAGTTGTATTTTGAAGAACATTTCGTTACTGCTGATGCCGTTTCTCAATTGAGGGGCGGTTAGTTTCAATAGTCAAAGAATATTGAATCTCGGAGATCCGATAAATAATGACGATGCGGTAAATTTGAGACCTGTTAAGATTGAAATTTCACAAAACAATATGATGGAATTATCAAAGTAGTTGAGACTTGATGGCTCCTCAGAACCTACAAACAATCTGACAATGTTAAACAATCGAATACAAAATCTTGAAAATCCTAGAAATCCAAAAGATGTGGCAACGAAAAAATATGTCGATGACTTAATAACCAATCCATTTAGCGCCCCGCCAACAGTTGTCAATGCTGATTTGGATGTCAACAATTTCAAAATCACCAACTTGAAAAATCCGACTGATGGCCAGGATTCTACCAACCGAAGATTCATTGAAAGAAATTTCGTCCGAAAAGATCAGGACATAAATATGAGAGATCATAAAATCACGGGTTTGCACCCACTAGACGCTATTCAAAGTGATCAATCAGACGCCACTCCAAAGGGTTATGTTGATACGGAAATGTTTAGACAAATTGATGAGAATAATCAAGTGGAAGCAGTCAAATTCTTGAAAGTTGACGGCACTTCTCTTCCAGAAGCTGATCAGGATTTCAATGGTCAGAAAATTAAAAATCTCGGCCAACCAATTGATCCTAACGATGCCACAACAGTAAATTTCGTTGATTATCGGATAGGGCAAAGAACATTTCATGTTAACCCTGAAGGCGCCCAAGAGAAACTAAAAATGAATAATAATGTGATTTCCGGACTTGCGAATCCAACCGCGCGAAACAACGCAACTCACAAGTCCTATGTTGATTCCCATGATGAATATCTTCAGAGTTTAATAACCAACCTCACCAACCAAGTTGAAGCTCTGGAGACCTGTGTTGTCCGACTTGAACGATTGTCGCTTAAGGAATGAGGAAAATAAATTCAGTGTTATATTAATTGTTCTGTTCAATGCCACATAATATTGGAGATAAAAAGTATTGCACTCCTTGGAAGCAAAAAGTCTTAACTTATGACTTTCAAAATTACTCTTCACTTGGAAAAGAAAAAACATTGAATGAAATCGAAAATGCGTTTAGTGTTTGGCAAAATGTTTGCAATTTGAAATTTGAAAGAGTTTTTGATGGGAGCCAAGTTATGAATATTGCGTTTTTGACAGATGATGGAAAGCAAAATGCGGAAATTAATTGTCCTTACAAACTAAATAATAAAAAATCTGGCACTTTGGTGCATGGGTTCTACCCGGGAAATTCAACATTGTCTGGTGACTTTCATTTTGATATGAGATATAGACAGACCAGAAAACAGTTTCGGAGGATGGAAAGTTCAATTTGTTTTCAGTCACTGTTCACGAAATTGGTCATTGCATCGGACTGTTTCACAACACTGAAGACAAAGACAGCACAATGTAGCCAATTTATAAGCCTGGATTCAGTGTCGAAAACAAGCACAAGATACTTTCTGAATCTGATATTAAAGCAGTGCAAGAAATGTATGGCGCGGCAAAAAATGTAATTTTTACTGCAATTTTTAACTCTAACAAAACAAAAGTTATGATTAAAAAAATTGAAAAAGACACAAAGACAAAAAGGGTAAAAATTATTTACACTTTGAAACCAAAACACTTCAGTGAAGATTCAGATATTTCTGACGAATCATTCCAAAGTCTCTTGAAAAAACTGGCTGACATGGATCATGAGGAATTTGTGGCTGAGAATTTTGGGGATTATTAAATTAAGTTAAAAAAATTTGTCATAATATGAATTAAAATCTCAAGACCACCGATGATTTCAGTATTGAAAGAAAATACCAAAGGACTCACTCACATGAACAAAAAACAAATGTGGAAAATCATTGAAGAAAAAGGGCTGACTGACAAAGCTTTCGAAATTGAAAAGAATCGAGAGAGAAGACCGTGTATGAGGTCAGTGGAGGTAATTGACCTCGGAACAAATGAAAAATTTTTTTTTCCGGGGATATGGGAGGCGGCGAAATATTATGGAAAATGCTATACTTTTTTCATATGCAACAACGGCAAGTGTGGGAAAATAAAAAAATTAATGTGATTGACAATTAACCAGTTTCAGAAAGAACAACAAACAAATTTTGTTATTTTTTGTGAATACAATGATAAATTTTAGTTAAAAGATTTTTTATCATATAATAAATGGAGAAGTTTACTGTTAAGAATTTGCGTTCAATCGCAAAACGGAATAATATTCGGGGTTATTCAAAACTTCCAAAGTCTGAACTGATTGCTTATCTGAGAACGAACCTCCCAAGAAGAAGAAATCATGGGCAGAACCACAAGCCCTGAAGACATTCCAGGAACAAGAAGTTTGCTTGATGATGACATTCCTGAACTGAGTCAACAACCGCTACAACCAACAGAATATATTCCACCACTTCCAACACCACCGCCAAGGGGGATAAGATTCAGAGAAAAACTGGGAAGATGGGGTGATTGGTTGTTAAGATATGTTGTAGAGCCTGTGAAAAGACCAATCAACAACGCTTTGAACGCTTTCAAGAAAAAAGTTATGAGCTTGTTTCCAAAATAACAATTAAAGTTTGAAGAAAGCAAAAGATCGGCTTTGAAAGGGTTTGCAAAAGAACATAATATCAAAACGACAAATCAAACCTTTGACCCCAAGACGTTTTTGATGGTTGTGCAACAAAAAGCCTTGGAAAAATTCCAGAGCCAGATAAAGGTTAGACTTGTTCTGGAAGCAAAGATGGAAAAAGTTTCATCGACGGACGGGAGTTCAATCGTCCAAGTTCGAAATTTCCAATCCAAAACAGCGATTGTCTTGGAATCCGCCAACTTGTATGAACTCTGGACTGAAATAGTTGAACAAATTTTGGAAAACATTGCAGTTTTTCAGATGAATGGATCTGGGTGGACGTTTCATTCGATTGTGAGTGTTGATATTCATACAGTGAAATATAAATCCTTGAGGGAAGGCATTTACATTCCTCTTCCAAAATTTCTAGCAAGTAAGAAAGCGTTAATCAATATGAAATTTAAAAGTGAGAAACGGAGGAATGAAGATGTTCAATGCTTTAAATTATGCATCGCAAGGGCGTTGAATCCTGTTAAAGATCATCCTGAAAGGATTACAAGACAATTGGAAAAACAGACTGAAACATTTAATTTTGGCGGAATAAGTTTTCCAATAAAACTGAAAGATATAAAGAAATTTGAACAACAGAATCCTCAAATTTCTGTGAATGTTTTGGGATATGAAGATAAAAAGATATTTCCTTAATGTGTTTCAGAGATGGCTGAAAGAGAACATGATGTAAATCTTCTGTTGCTTGAGGACAAACATTTTGTTCTTATTAATGATTTACCAAGGCTTTTGAGCCATCAAATGTCAAATCACAAAGAAAAACGGTTTTTCGCCTGAGATGTCTTAATTCTTTCACAAAGAAGGAAGTTTTGGACAAGCACAAAGAAAGTTGTGAAAAACATGACTGTCTAAAACTTAGAATGCCTGAAAAGGGTTCGATTCTTGAGTTTAAAAACTTTAAGCATTCAATGCATGTTCCGATTGTGGTTTATGCAGATTTTGAATGCCTGACGAAACCAATCGAAAGTTGCAAACCGAATTCAGAACATTCTTATACAGAACAGTATCAAAAGCATGAACCCTATGGATTCTGCTTTAATATTGTCTGTGACGGGAAAAACTAAAACCAGTTTTGTATACTAAAAAACCCGTGGATGAAAATATTGGTGAAATATGTTGTAAACATCTAAAACACGAAATTGATAAAGTTTGGACATTGGAAGCAAAACCGATAATAATGAATGAAGAAGATAAAGCCAACTTTGAGACATCTACGAATTGCTGGATCTGCCAAAAAGATTTTGAAGAAGGTGAGGTAAGAGTTCGCGATCATTGTCGTTTCACTGGAAAATACAGAGACGCTGCTCATCAAAAATACAACGCACTTTTTAGAAAGCCTAAATTTGTTCCAGTGCTTTTTCATAATGAGTGGTTACGATGCTCATCTGTTTGTAAAAAATCTTAACTCAATGGGTGAAGGAGATATCGAATGTATTCCAAATATGGAAGAGAAATACATCAGTTTCTCAAAAAGTATTCAAGATGAAGAAGGAAAATTAAAGTATAAACTTCATTTTTTAGATAGTTTCAAATTTACGGCGAGCAGTCTGGATAAACTTGTAAATAATCTAAAACCAGAACAATATGAAAACGTAAAAAAACATTTTGATGTAAACTTTTATATGTTGTTAAGAAAGGGAGTTTTTCCATATGATTGGTTTAACTCCCTTGAGAAATTAGATGAAACACAACTCCCACCAAAAGAGGCGTTTTATTCAAAATTAAATAATTCCAATATTACAGATAATGATTTTGAGCACGCCATTAAGGTGTGGGAACATTTCAAGATGACAACTTTTCGTGAGTATCATGATCTGTATATGAAATTAGATGTTTTATTATTAACAGATGTCTTTGAAAACTTTCGAAGTGTTTACTTGAAAAATTATGGGCTTGATCCTTGTTGGTATTTCACTGCCCCAGGTTTGGCCTGGGATGCATGTTTAAAGAAAACTGATGTAAAGCTTGAATTGCTGAATGATGTTGATATGTTGTTAATGATTGAAAAAGGAATTCGTGGTGGAGTCTCTATGATTCCGAAACGATATGCGAAGGCTAACAACAAGTATATGAAGGATTTCAATCTGGAAGAAGAATCGAAATTTATCCAGTATCTTGATGCAAACAATCTTTACGGTTGGGCAATGTCACAGCCATTGCCCGTCAGTAATTTCAAGTGATGACAAAAAGTCATTTGGAAAACTGGCGATAAATTTCCTCCCAGGAAGGCTGTGGATGTATCCTTGAGGTTGATCTGGAGTATCCGAAAGAACTTCACAATCTTCACAACGATTATCCTCTCGCACCAGAAAGGATTGTTGTGAATAAAGTTGAAAAACTAATTCCAACTTTACAAAAGAAGGACAAGTATGTTCTCCATCATCGGAATCTCAAACAATATCTTGAGATGGGGATGAATCTCACGAAAATTCACCATGGGATATCATTCGACGAAGATGCATGGTTGAAACCTTACATCAAGTTGAACACAATGCTTCGAACAGAAGCTTCCAGCGAGTTTGAGAAAGATTTCTTCAAACTCATGAACAATTCAGTGTTTGGAAAAACCATGGAGAACATTCGAAACAGGGTGGATATCCGACTCCGAACGGATGATAAATCAGCTGAAAAGCTTGTTTTGAAACCGAATTATGAACGAACGACAATCTTCACTGAAGATCTTGTTGCAGTGCACATGAAAAAAACGGAAGTTGTTTTCAACAAGCCAGTTTATCTTGGGATGTCAATCCTCGATATCTCAAAAACTCTGATGTATGATTTTCATTGTAAATACATCAAGAAAAAGTATGGACCAAAGGCGAAATTGCTCATGACTGATACGGATCCTTTGATGTATGGAATACATACAGAAGACTTCTTCGAAGATATCCGAGAAGACATCAAAGAAAAGTTTGATATCTCCAACTTTGAGAATTCAAAACTTCCAAGACTTAACAAAAAAGTCCCTGGGATGTTTAAGGACGAGGCTGGTGGGAAGATCATATCTGAATTTGTCAGACTGCGCGCCAAATCATATGTCTTTGATATGGACGGTGATGAATTCAAAAAATGTAAAGATGTGAAAAAATATGTTGTAAATAAAGAAATAACATTAAACGATTATAAAAATTGTTTATTTTCAGGAAGACAACAGCTGAGACCTATGAATGTGATCGGAGTCATCATCATGAAGTCTTCACAGAGCAAGTGAACAAGATCGCCCTTTCTGCTGATGATGACAAGCGAATAATCCTTCCAGATCGACAAAATACCTTTGCTCACGGCTTTCAAGGATGAGGACAGACAGAGAGGCCCAAGGAAACACAGAGGGGCCCTGGGAAAGACAAGGGGCCCTGGGGTGGGGAATTCCTATGCTGTTTTTAGGAAAGACAAGGGCCCTGGGGTGGGGAATTCCTATACAATTTTGTGCAACGATGGGAAGTTGATAAAATAAACAAAAAAGAAAAGAGCCAGACCCCTCAATCCCCAGTTCCCTACTACTCATATGTTTCTCGAAAGATACAGAAAGTCTACTAACGTAACGGTTGCCTGCTTTGACGCAGTCAAATTGTTTATATTCTTCCTTATTCTTTGAAGGCTACAACCGCATTTTACTTTGTGACTGAGTGCTCGGACATTCCAGCGTTTGTTCATTTGAGGGTGTGCATATCACAATGCATTCGTACTTTACCTGGGCTTGACCAGGAATTAGCGTCCCACTCTGCAGTAGTGTTGTACCAAGTGAACAAATAGTGTTAAGTATCCGTCTGTAAACCTGAGGCTCGGCCTCCAACCCCGTTACAAAACGTTCTGTTAAGTAAGCTTCTGTAGCCGGGTGTCAAGAGAAATTTCTGACCTCTGCGAAATTTCTGACCTATTATTTTTTGTCAGTTATTTCGAGTCTCAGAGTAAAGGAATAAAGTTCGGCGATTACTTTTTTGATGTGTGTTGTGTAAATTAAAACTTTTTGGTTAGATGTCAGATACTCGCAACAAGCTACAGTACGGGAATAAGTAAAACCAGTGAAAAATATTGGACTTAATCTTAGACTTCAAGTATTTTCTTTTTCTAACTGTAACATAAACCCTAACCCGACACACTTACTTAAACACCAAATCCTGTGCCCTGATCATCAGTTTTCTCAGCGTATTTAATATGTTGAATGTTGCTCTGTGCATGCGCATATGGCGTGAAGTCAGAAATTTTGCTTGACACCGGTGATTCAGCCTCCAACGCTGTTGTAAAACGTTCTATATTGTCTGTTTTTATTAACCAGCATTGTGCAGAATGTGTGTGTTTGTACTATGGACTTTGTGTCTGCGGGCAAAAAGACATTATTATTACATGTGACAGTTTGCGAAACAGTTGTACCACGGTTGAACAAGCACGATGACGTCATCGAATGAAATTTCATGAAAATTGCCCCCCCCCCGAAATGAAGAGCTGGTTGCGCCCCTGGCCCGCAGGCCCGTAACCAGCTTGGGACACCAAGAGGGGCTTTTCTGAGAGAGGTTTTCTGAGAGAGGCCCAAATTTTTTTAACTATTATGTCCAATAGTTTCAAAATATATCCAACAAATTTTTCCAAGGGGGGGCAAAAAATTTTCTAGGGAGGGCTTTGCCCCCCCTGCGCCTTTCTGGTTACGGGCATGGGCAACCGGTATGGACTTGTAGGGACCCGATTTTCTCTGATTCTAGGGACCCGATGATAATTTTCTTTGATTCTAGGGACCCGATTTACATATCTAGGGACCCGATTCGGGTCCCTAAAACACCTTAAAAAACCATGATTATATATTCCATTGGAATCTCTTCTTAGTCAGTGGACTAAGGTCCTAAGTTTAGCAGTGGCAATGAATTTCCAATGAAAATCGCAAGTGCATCTGCATTTGGCACGTCTTTTCATTGGTTGATAATTCTGGCGTGGTCTCACGCGACAAGTCATGAGTTCTTCTTCAACCAATGTTATACGCAGGCCCCACAAGTGTGGGGTGCAGCCGGGCCGCTGTCCCGTGGGCTGCACGAGTCTAGGGGACCTATGGACCTCGAAGTTTAAAAATGAAATGGGCAATTATGCACAAATTTTTTATTGTTATCAAGGGCGTACCCAAGGGGGGGTTTGGGATTAAAACCCCCCATTGGGCTTGATATTTTACAAAAACTTTATTACCTGCGCAAAGGAGACTAATTGCATTCGCACACTTTTTATTTAATTTGTCGATTTAATACAAATTCCACGGAACTTGCATGCAGATTTCAAGGGACGTTGTAAATGGGACAAAACGTTATAATTAGGATTTGGTGGGAATCTGGATTATCGTCTGCATCAAGCAACCATCTCACCACTTTTGGAGACCTTTCGTCCACTACGCATGTTTAAGAATGTGTTCCGCAATAGTTCACTTTATCCAAAACAATTGTCTTTATTTTGTCTCCTATGGCTGATCGGCGCAAGCGCTGATCGCATTGCTTTCGTTACCATTTTCTGTAGCATAGAACTGTTGCACGAGCTCAAATACAGCAGTTGTTTACATAGAAGCAAGATTTGGGCCCCTTTCAGAAAACTCTTCGCCCCCTCTGGTGTCCCAAGCTGATTACGGGCCTGCTTTTAATCAAGATGCAGACGAACGTTCAGGACAGAGTAAAAATTAGTAGCCTAATATAAACACCTGGTTCCGTATTCAACTAATGCGGTCATGGCTTTATTGTGTCAGGTGTATAGGCTACTAGTAAACCTGCCTAATTTTCGTCTTGTTTTAACAATTTCATCGAATCGTTTATCAAGATTTTTGAAACTTCAGCTGAACGTATTTGCTGTGAGATAATTTCTCCAGACGATACTGCGAGTGGTGAAGCTGTCAGATACAAGAGATTATTGTCAGGATATATTTAATCAATGATGCTATTGTTTAAATTGTAGATGTGAGACTTCGTCTGCCAACTAAAATACACTTGAAAGGAATGCAGCAGGAACAGGGCCCATGAGAGGAATAAAATGTTCTGGTGCGAGAGTTGTTTCGGGCCCCTTTATAAATTATAACTAATTAAGAGCTTCACTAGCTTTGCAATACTATGACTAGAAAATGATATGCTTAATTTGGTATTTTACATCATAAACATTTACCAATGTTATTACTGAATTTCAAATGGTCTCAGGCTGATCTCAAATAATGCACATAACACACAGTTGATTTGCGAATTTCACAATTATACATCAAATTTAACATTAAATAGTAGGCTATAGTAATTCTCACTAGCATAGCAAATTAAATTCTTCTTTAAATCTAATGCAGTAATAGAAGGACACGAAGAATTGCGGTGCTCGCCTTGTCATGAATTCTATAATGTTTTTGAAAATTTTACTTGATTTACTGTCGCGATTTCAATTCAGGGTTGCGGAATGGCAAGGAGTCGGAGGCTTTTTTGTGGAGTCGGATTCCTAACGACACCAGGGGTCGGAGTCGGATTTTTTGTCCCACTCCGGAAGTCCAATTGGATCACTTTCACATCACACTCCTAAGTTTGGAATTCCTGTTGAATCGGTACAATTTCTTATGAAACTTTTTTGAAACATTGAATTCTTGCTGTGTACACGATTTCCATTGAGTATTAATTGCTACAAAATTCTTGGTCGCCAAACTTCATTCACTTTATGTTAAGGAGTCGGAAATTTTGGAAAGGTTGGAGTTGGAGTCAAACATTTTACCTCCGACTCCGCAACCCTAGATGCTATACTTGAATGATGGCCTCTATTAGTTTGGTCATGGTGGGGCGATCGAATTCTTGCAAGCGGGATTTTCTTATTGATCACAAATTCTCAATGGGGTTACGATCTGGCGAGTTTCCAGGTTTTACGGCCAGAGTCTTATCGTGGTTCATAAACACTAGCTCAATCACATATGTCCACGAAAGACTTGGACGAAAACATGGTACCATAGTGCTTAAGGGTTAAGAATTAGCACAATATCGCATAAGTTATATAATCGTAGGTTCTCGAGGCTGGTCCTACTAGAGACCCCAACACACCAAAAAGCTGAGGTC
>Ga0210059_1006055_pt1 | contig 19431 bp, 7 predicted proteins | sample Ectturendosymbi2_FD_188042 | JGI IMG/M metagenome (GOLD analysis project Ga0210059, IMG submission 188042) | Ecteinascidia turbinata endosymbiont from Florida, USA - Sample 2 (SPAdes) (version 2) | ecosystem: Host-associated > Tunicates > Ascidians > Unclassified | place: Key West, Florida... | reverse complement strand
AGGGGCGTAACGAGGTTAGATGGCGCTCGGGGTAAGAAACAAGGTTGGCGCCCCCACGTTCGAACCTCAGGTCTTTTGGGAGTAAATGAACTGTACTGAAGAAAGTACTTGCGATATTTTTGGAACTTTTCGGCGCCCCCCAGTGACTCGACGCCGGGGGAATTGTACCCCCTTCCTTACGACCCTCTATGCCAAAGTGAACATTTTCCTTCTCATGTTTCAATGCAATCATTAGCCTAAAATGTTAAGTCAAACGTCTTCGTTGGTTACTTTCAACAGTTTGATTGCTTGGCGGTTACTTCTGTGATTGACTATTTGTTTTGTGGATTAATTACCACGTCCAGGTGACAATCTTGCTGAGAGTCTTAAACTACCAATAAAAATTACCTTTCGTGAGACTTCTGTGCATCAAAAGGTGAGTTTAGTACTGATTTATACCAACGCTTTGCAAACAATTTCTTGCAAACGTTTTTCATTTGTAGTCGTGTCATCTAAGCGACCAACCACTGCTGTGGCAACTCAGTACAACGCCACTCTTAATACTTCTTCGAATGAACTTGGAAGACCGAAATCGAATCCTTTGCCATTTCGATGCGGAACTCCTCAAGAGCTTTCACCCAATGTCCCGCAGTTCACTAGAAGCAGAAGGCTTTCCTATGGAGAAGCACTGAGAACTTTCGCCACCCGGAAACAAGGTTCATTATTGTAAAACGTGTGCCCCCACATTAAAAACAGTTTTCGACAAAATTTATATAAAGTGACAAGTGGCGTATTGAAACACCCACAAACCATTTGTTTTTCGCTTTCACATAATTTTCAGGATTCATGACTCTATTGACAAACAATATTTAACCCTGCTTTCTGCTTAAATCCTGGTCCAAAATTGATCGTGATCCAAAATTTATAGATTAAATCCTGGTCCAAAATTGATAGATTTTAAAAAAATCCTGGTCAAAAATTGATAGATTCAAATGTTCAGCAGTCTTCTTGTCACCTTGAGTCAAAAGCACCTTCACTCATTTTGATTCACTGCTCTTGTGATGGATCTTTTATCTTGTTCCCAAACAGACACAGGCGTTTCCGAATATATTCAACGTTTGGTTGAGCACGCCAGCAAACCACCATCCTATCAACGAAAATCTGCAACACCGGTTTTGAAGATTGATCGGCGACCTTCGCCGCCACCTGCGTCTGTATCAACCAGAGCTCCTGTAATTTCTCTGTCAAGGTTAGTTTTTCATGATACTAATGAAAAATATTTTCCTGTGTCCAAGCGCAGAAATGTACCGAACCATCGATAATGTGTGTGGAAATCATCGTAAAGGACTTGTTAAAGCGTTCTTCGTCCTTCTGGACAAAGGCTAGAGAGGCAAAGATCCAGAATTCAATTGGGTATTCGTCAATAATGTGCTGTATTTAATTTAAAATTGGATTGCTATTTCGTTGTACGAGTTACAGTATTCCACGCAAATTCAATATTCATATTATCCTGACGAAATATTATACGGCGATAACATAATGGCCACTTAGTCATCGAAACTTTAGTGGTGATTTATGATTTTCAATGGCAGATTTCTTTCATAGTAAACATCTGTTCAAAGCATAGGCTTTTTTCCACTCAAGCGATTTTGCACAAATTCTTCTCAATTTGAAACTCTTTCCAAAACTATATTATTGCTGCAAATAAAGCGATTTAAGCTCCATTTTGGTTTCTCGTTAACAGTTTCAATTCATTACATTCTCGCGCTATAGTAATACATCGTGACAATCGAAACCATGGTATTGCAGTAATTTTGTTGGCGAATATTAACTGCAAGTCTTGATAAGTGGTTGCAACTGCTGCGCACTGTCACCGTTGTTATGAAATCCACGTGAAACGCAAACTGCTAGCGAAAGGTTCTTTTAAAAAATACGGACTTTTCTGTTATTAGATCATCAAGTCCTGCATCCTGCGCCAGTGAGGGACGCAGGGTGAGCCCCCAAAACAGCAAAACTCTTTCCATTGAAAGAGGAAACACTTTGAGCCCAAACATTTTCCCAAATTCGTCGTCAAGGCGACCTTCGCATTTTTCGGTGGCGTCTTGTCCACCAATCATGAAAAGGAAACCATCGTCCGAAACTGCAAACTCTCGCCTGCCACCAAGCGGCCTGCGAAGAGCTAGCGTCGGAGGAGCTTTGTTCAGTCGTAAAGAGGCGGCCAACTACGCTTCAAGTGCGCACGGCATTCAGGCAAGGAAAAAAACAGTTTTGTTCGTTAGAACGCTTTTTCAACCTGTTCAAATATCTGGGAAGTAGTGATTTTCTTATTTCGAAGTATAATTTCCTCTCGATTTTGCACATGCCGATCATTATCTCATTGTACTTGGATTGCTTGTTCGGTGCACATTAGCGGCAAATGCCAATAATGCTGGATCTTAAATAAGAAATAGTTGAAACCTAATCATAGTCTTCCGAAAAAAAGTGAGAAAGAAGTAATCTAAAACTGATCGCTTAAATCAATTCATCGTTTAAACGCTGTTTCCAATGCCACTTCGCAAGGCTTCTGCACTTCAGTGTTCACAGCATGCTATGAATAAGATAATGAAACGATGACGGTTTATTGTCAAAATGCATATTGTGTTGTCATAACAGATATTGTGTGAAATCTTTTCGCAAACATACTGAAATGTTGCTTCATAGCGCAGGTACCTCAAGGGGTGTTATCGACAAAATACCGCCCAAAGGGTACATCACTAAAACGGGTTAAGAACCACCGCTAAGCATAGATACTGATTTCGTGAACGAACCTTTATGTTTTACAGGTTTTCAGTGCCATCAATGTCTCGGATGCCCCTCGAATGTATTACAAACCATGGGGAGGGGACAAGCTTCCGGTGGCAGAGCGAAAAAGCAAAGCGAAAATAGAAGCATTCCGTGTTTGAAAATCAGAGCAGCAGCGCAGAGTTGTCTCGATGCGGCCTGTTGCCCGCAAATACCGACGTAGAAATAGCAGACATCAGAAACAACCGTCGCATCTGCAAATACAGTAGATCAAATCAGCGAAAAGAGGAAATCAAGACGAGCGACCAGAAGCATGCGGCCAGTCGGAACATCACTGCATGGGATTGCAAAGAGCCTTACTTCAGTTTTTAAAGCATTTTACTCTGCAACAAGCAAGCTAAGCTCAACGTTTTACTGTGGCTCACTTCAAGAGCACAAACATGCAATGCAAAGCTTGTGTCTGCAACACGAACCGCGATTCCGCTGCACCAGATTGCATTTGTTTTGCTGCAATTTTGTTGATTTTTTCAGGAAATTTTTCTATGTTGCAGTGACGTCATAAAGACGAGCATTGCGAACTGTTCGTTCACAATGCTGGAAACGGGGCGGGAAGTAAAACAACAAGTAAAATGGCAGCAGTCGGCGATTTCAACATTCTCCAGTTGGGAAACGTTCAGCCAAACGTTTAGCAGTAGGTTCTTGATCACACTGAAAAGTCTAGTTTTGACGAGAATGCTACATCAAAATCTTTTCTCTGGAGTCGCTTGCGTAATAAGAAAGCTTCACAGCAAAAGTCTTTTCGGTATGAAAAGTGACAAAATTAGTTTAGAAAATTTTGAAATTAGCGCAATTTCAAGGTGTGGGTTCGAACACATGCTAGTAGTGGCACGAAACCGCAGAAAGAGCTCAGGGCACTTGAATACACCTCTGTGCAGACAAGATGCTCTGCTTTCGAGCAAAAAGCAAGCAAGAATTCATATCATCTAGAGCTTCATGAGAAGCTTTCCAAGAAAAGTGAAATGTGGACAAACACAAGACACTTTAGAAAGAAAATAACGACAGGAAACCGTTTGGTGTCACTTCAGCATTTAGGTGAATAGTTCGAACGAAACCTAAAAAAATCTTTTTTGTAAGTTAACATGACCCCAAAAGTTTTATTGGCAAGTTAATTGAAAAAGTATGCTTTTTTTTAAATATAAAAACTGACAATGTGTTGCGCATCCTAAACCTGCTACTGTTCATGTACACGTCCTTTGCTTGATGTTGTGAAATACAAAAGAACTTTCAACATCCCAGGTTCTTGCTTCCCTCACTACGTCATCTGACGCCGGAGGTATCGCCGATTGCAATTACGACCGTTTATCGTTCGATGCAGCGATAATCCACATTTTTTCTTGACAGCAGACGCGTTGTTACTTCGAGAACGGGCACGATGTCGAGCAACTTTTAATGAAATTGAATGCGTCGTTCGCCTGTAGAGAAAGATGACCTGTCTCGTGGGAAATAAGCAGATTTTTCTTTCGGCCGTCTTTATTTGCGCTGAGAAATCAACCTTATTGGCTTTGCGAGCGACGGGTGAAATCAAAACCAAAAACCGGCAGCATCCGGAAGTGGAGAATGCACAACAGGCGAAACACAACATCTTGTTCAACATAGAGTTGACGTCAACATCTCAATTAGTCTTAACGCGTAGCACCGAGAACGTGTTTTATTAAACGAATTCAGTCGGCGATTCAGCACTTTACGAGGATGTGCAGCGGTGTTGCGAATGCTAGATGTAGAACAACAGTTTTTTTCTTCTGTGTCCTAACTGTATAAGCAAGAAGTGAAATACTGCGTGGACTGCAAAAAAACAAGGGAGAAACCAAACGAGACATGGTGTAACTGCTGTTGTTGGAGGATATCCCCTCCTTTTTGCAAAAGCTATAAAGATTTCGCAGAATCTTCGTGCAAACTTCACACTTTTTAGGAAGTGCAAGGCAGTCAGTTTCTCTTCAGTGACCTTTGTTGTTATTCTTATTGGTACGAAAAGTCAAGTCGATATTAGATATACTTTAATTTATTTTGAAATTCATGCACTTCCTTTTGATACTTATGCTTTTCTGACTAGATGTCATGTTCGTATGGATATTTTGACCAATGAAAAATATTTTTTGTCTGAATAACGCTAAAGTTTCAAAAATCACTTTTATATTTTCACATAAAACAGCCAGTGGAAAAACCTTGCTTTTCGTAAAACTTTATTGATTTGCGCAAGCCACAAACAGGTATGATCATCATGGTGGCATTGAAAGTTTCAAACACATTGAAAGTACTACAAATTCTTAACCGAATTACTTCCTGCAGCAACATCACGGCGTTGCAGTTGTCACATTACCATTAACAGGCAGACTCTTTTCCAAAGTTTGAACGTGAAGTTGAGTGCTTATCGACAAATCTCACCTGCAACTGAACCCTTAGCAAACCTGTTTAAGGATTCGACCGAATCGCAAATTTAGAAAACAAACCAAAACATTGCAACAAGCCTTTGGGAATTTGTCCAACATTGCTTTACCAGATTTTTCAGAACCATACTGTTGTGAATAAAATTATTGGAAATAGTTCAGAAAACTTGACCTCAAGCTGCAATAACAAAAAAGCGGTTTGACTGGCAAATGTCAATATCTGAACTTAATCATGCAAAGCGGCCGTGTTTTTCCTAGTTGGAGAAAAGGACATCTGCTCAAAAACGGGTACCTATCGACAGCTCACGTTACATAAACGAGGCTTGCGTTGCATTCACCGACTAATGAGATCTTCCTGTTCAGGGCTGTAGGTTATTAAAAATGTATGCTTCGCTAAGAAGCCGTCCGTAACAGCTTGGCCGATTTACAAGCTTTACATCAGAATGTATTTTGTGCTGTGTGAATCAAGATGAGTATATATTTTACCGTAAAAGCAAGTAGTTTACTGAAGGGAAGCTGCATTTGTTTGGATTGTCGGAGACAGCCATCAAGCTTTATTTAAGCCAGTGGTTCCCAACCGGGGAGGAATTCCCCCCAGGGAGGAATTTCATGAGTTCAGGGGAGGAATTTCCACTTTGCAGTTAAGTTACCTATTCAGTGTACAGTAAGTATTGTGCATCTTTTTATTGACATTGACTCTTTCAATAGTTATATCACTTTATATTTGTGAGTTATTTAGTGCACTACCACAAGCTTTCGTTGACAAACTTAAGTGCCATTATTTGACCAGAAATAGTTTTTTTCCCACTTTTATTGATCACGTTATTCTCGTCAATGAAGACTGTTGTTCCATTTGTAGTTAATACTAGCCTACGAACTCGAAGCTACACCGTGACAGGTAAAAAGCAGGTGAGAAAGAATATATTGGAAAATCAAATATTCCTGCAGACTCGTGTAATAGAGGAGGAATAAAAAAAGTTTTGTGTCATGGGGGAGGAATGAAAAGTTTGAAAATGAGCAAAGGGAGGAATGCATCAAAAAAGGTTGGGAACCACTGATTTAAGCCTATCAAGTAGAATGTGTTGCTCTTCCTAAAAGCAACTCAACTGTTGTCTGCAAATTCAACCAACCTAGCTTAAAACAAGTGAAAAATTACGTTTAACGTTTCACTTTAAAAAAATATGTGAGTTACGGTCATTGCGGGTTTTGTCGGAAGGACAGTAGACAGGATTCAAACCAAATTCAGAACAAACGCTGAAGTGGGTTACATGTCTGCGCTGTCAGATGGAATATGAGAGATCATTCGCGGATCCGTAGAGGGGCAACATGGGTGCAGTTGCCCCTCAAACGACCACGGCAAGCTTTGAAAAAATTGAAGCCCAGCTGAATTGCTCGTTCCGCACGCTGCAAGTTTGTTGGTCACAAACGAAGGGTACATGGGGCTGCGCTGATGTTTTGAACAAGAGTTTTGTTAAAAAAAAAAATGAGAGACTTTTTTCTCTTCACTTTGTTTTCTAAAAAAAGCTATGGAAAATTTGTGCCCCTGAAAACGCCACAAGGATTTCTTCCGATTTAGTATAAGAATACTCAAGTTCAGTAATGTACAGGGTGGATATTGGTGAGGCGAACGAGATGGTGGCCCATTTTTTTCAAAGGTGACGTTCCCCTTGCCCACTTTGAGAGTTTCGCACCTAATGCGTTCCGTTGTTTTGTTGAAAAGCTTATGAACCACTCTAGAGCCACGTTTAACACGTTGTGGTGCTCGTAATGAAGCAAAAATTATGTGCAAGTGTGTCGAAGGGGGCTCTTCAACAGCTTCAATATGCGCTTTTGGGGCGCCTTTCTGAGAATTTGCTTCGGGACCCCAACTTCTGATATCAACCCCTGGTTATGTATTTTAGTCCTTCCATTTATTTGGCAACCATCCAATCAAATGTGAAGTCTGGGTCAGTTAATCTGAAAGATATAAACTCATGAAACTATCAGTGTGTGAAATTCATTGCGTAAACTGCCATATCATAAGAGTTCATGTTCGTAAGTTGCAAACAGCAACTGTTGGGGAAATAGGCCTATATTAGGTGTGGTGGAGGGTCGCATTCTTGTCATTAGAGGGCCTTGATGACTCCCTATACTTTGGAAATAATAATGCTTTCAGGGACGCCGGAGAGTGGATGCATGATGTGGGAAGTGCCACCTGCCATAGGTGTAGCCAGGGGGACCAAAGGGCCCATTCCCCCCAAGTTTTAGAACATATAGTCATTTTGTGCTTTGAGAGACGTTTTTCCAAACAAAATAGTGTTATTCGCCTAAAAACAAACATTTTGCCATCCCCAAAATTTCCCTCCCTCCCCCCAAATTATTGGGTTGGCTACGCCACTGCCCCCTGCCCTTTCACAAGGGGCAAAGGGGACGGAGGTGCCTTTAAGAGTATCATAGGTAATTTCAGGATTTGTCAAGATGGAACTGAAACAAATTTATTGCAGCTATTCGTGCACCAGAAAGTTCACAATGGTTTTCTATAATTCTGGCATTATTGTTGAGGTCAACATCGTTGCTGAACAGAAACAAGCACACTTGGTAACGACTTTTTTGTTTTTTACAAGTTTGCATTCCCCTCAACTCTTTCACTGCCCCCATGCCCTGCCGCTGTTCCGGCGTCCCTGAATGCTGTGACAAAAAAAGAGAGTTTTTTGATAGAAAACGTGAAGCAGAATGTTTATTTTAATAGTAAAGTATTTTAAAAATTCAGCTGTTAGAAGATTGCATAAGCCTAAGTAGTGGTTTGTGTGTTTGTCCTAAAGTTGCACAGATTACCTCCGAGTGGGAATATAAAGTTCAACAACTAAGAAAACAAAAGTATCATCATTAATATTAGTGACCAGATGCTTTGACGTAAAACCTTTTCAGTTTTTGTTCGTTGTTTTTGCAGGTAGACGCGATCTTCATAAACAATAGCAGTTATGGCCTGCAGCAAAAGATTTCATACAAATGCCACACAATCCATTTTTGCAATACAATCGCATATTACACACTTGTCAAAATTAATTAAACCAATTGATGTGTTTCGAAAACTTGTCAATATAACTTGCGGAGTGCATGTATATTGGTCCGTTTCAAATTAAGTCTTCAATTTTAGGTTTTTGCTAAATTTAGATTAAAAAACAACGGTATCAACTAATCATGGCTTTTCGTGCGACGTCAAAAACCTGCTGATATTTTAGGTCAGGTGTCGACAACCTTTTTCGCACTGCGGACCAGCTTCAGCCTGGCATTATATTGTGGACCGGCCCTTAAAAAAATAATGAATGTTTGGCACATGCAAATTTATTACAGCTCGTAAGTCATCATGGCATTGATTCAGTGGGAAATCTGGGCTTGCTTTGCCGCAATAAGATGCTCTGACCTGTAGGGATTTCTGCAGTCAATGGCACCCGTAATTTGTTCCTTATGTCAGTCGTTTCAATCACGTTTGGACCAATTTAGCTTTGGTTCCGCACGGACCGGTAACAATTTCCGCACGGATCGGCGCCGGGCCGCGGCCCGGTGTTTGCCGACCTCAGTTTTAGGCTAATTCAAGCCGTAAATTGGTGTTTGTTGGCAGAAAGTTGTTAGAGATCTTTGCGTAGTATTCTCATGATTTTGTGCATTAACTAACATAGATGTTAGTCGTGGAAAGCGTGTAAAATTATTGACTTTTCATTAGCACACAAACGGTTGTACAGAGAGAAAACTAAAGCTGTTGGCATCAGTCAAACAATAGTGTACAAGCTCATCAGGAAGGCTCAAAGTGAAAACACTCTGTGAGCCCCAGCAAGAAGGCTAAATGCGGAAGGAAGAAAAAGACAACGCCCACAGCGGATGCTTACTTGACTGAAGAGATCAAGAAAAATCCAAGAAAAACGAGTTTTCAATTGCAGCAAGATTTGCTGGCTTCTGCTAGAGCATCAGTTTAGCCTACTCCTCAGTTGCACATCAGGCTGCTCATGTAATAGGTCGCATACCTAGGCAATCAAATGAAGCAGCTCTTGATTACCAAAATGGAGAAACGTTTCAACTGGGGCGAAACGTACAGTATAAAAACTACACATGCGAACAATGGCGACAAGTATTTTTTTCAGATGAGAGTCACTTTTTAGTCCAGACAGTAAGAAGTCAGAGCGTCCGAATAACAGGAGACCCTATAGCCTGCTATAAGTCTAAGAGAATGCGATATTCATCAAACTGTCAAACACCTCAGAACGAAAAAATTTGTTTTTTTTAGTAATTATGGAGTTGAACCACTAGAACCTATTAAAGCATGATGAATTCCGAAACATACATAGATGTTCGCACAAAGAAAATGACACCAGAAAGGACAAAAAAATTTGCAGAAGGGTCAGGAGTTTTTCAGTGGGATTTAATATCTTGCGTCGTAAGTGGCAAAGTCCAGAATGTTTTGCTTTCAGGAACAATTTTGTACTGGAATTGCTGGAAAGTCTCTAGATTGTCAATCCTAAGGAGAATCTCTAGAGTATCATAAAACTTCACCTGTGCTGAACCGGTTTATACCTGTGCTGAACCGGTTTAAACCGGTTTATACCACCATTGTTAAGCTTATAGATGCCCTCGTTTAGTCTGGCATCGTGACACTTAAATTCAAGAACATTGCAAGGAATCAGTCGATTCTTTTATCAAACTAGTAAAAATGATTTTAGGTGATTGTGGGTCACGTCCTTAACCACAAACTGTGTTTGCACAAATGTTTTTGTCGTTGTCATGAAAAGTAAATAAAAATTTGTTTTTTCCAATTATGTGGTAGTCATTCAATTAATTGGCACAAACGTGTACTATTTAATTATTTATGACAACTTTTTTAGCCTCCGGAATAAAAGGTCAGTAGGAAAAACAACATTCCAATTCACACGCAGTGGGTCATGAAGCTTGCAGTGGGAACCATCCCAATTTTTTTAAGTCAAATCAGACTTTGAAAAAATTGTTCGTAAGGACAAAAGCATTTCTTATCAAAGGGTATACCTCAAACACCTTTTGCGAAACTGTACCTTATATAGTACTGTAATACAAAAGATTTCACAAAGTGGCCCACAACTTTAGACAGTTTCATACCGTTTCAAGACTGTTCTCAAAGTGATAGCCTTTAAAAATTCAAAGTCCAAAAGAAGGAAATCAGCCGTTCTTGTACAGAAACACAGAGGCTGGCTGCTTACACATGCCTCGACTCAGACCCGCAACCAGGGCAACCACGAAATTTTCGAAAACATGTTCATTTGTTATGTACAACTACAAGTTACAATCATTGTGCCCACCCCCTCGAAAATATCATTTGATTGCGGTCCGGCCTCAACTTCACTGCTTAAATCAAATTATCCTTCTTGATGATAGGAGAACTTATAGCATCAAGAAAAAAGTGTAATTAAGCAGGTTTTTTAAGGAAAATGTACCACCCGAGCATTAAAACGCACTAAAACAAACATTTGCTAAGTGTAAAATTTTCTGTGAACAACCATGAATTTTCAAGGAGTACGAGATGCAAAAGTCTACCCACTGTGCAACCGCATTTTTTGTTTTTCCGTTATAAGGTACGTCCTCTTCAAAGTTTTGTTGTGTGTCTGATAAAATCTGTTCCGCAGCTCCTACAGTACATTGGTCTTTCCGAGACTATCAAAATAGTCAAGAAAAGTTGTAGCCGGTGCGTCCATGATTTGTGTGATCAATTTTGCACAAAGATGTTTCCTTGAAATATTTTCAGTATTTCTGTGAAATGGAGCAAGCGTGCACACCAATGACCAAAGTCAAAACGCTTGTTTCACAGCAATAGTTTGATTATAAGTTTGAGTACATGTAAATATTATTAAACACCGTCGGTGTATGATTCGTTAAAATTGCTCGTCGCTACGCAAGGCAGTTCTTTTGTCTGCGCCATGCAGACCAAAGTCATCATCATCCATCTGCTCTGGGGTGGTTTATTATCAGGTGCGTTTCTTGGAGGCTTGCGCTTTCCTATTTGTGGCCGCTTGAACTCAGATTTTTATTTGTTTTAATATTGTTGGTCACTTCAAAGATGAAAACACTGCATTTGAAAAGCTACCAAAGATTAAAACTGGAAAGATGCTTTTACAAAGCAATGAAAGTGCATGTTAGGAATGGAAATAAGCTAAATTTTTGTGATGGAAGCCGTGAATAAATACACGTTTTTTGGTTTGATCGCAAACCTTACAACCAAAGCGATAGTTTTCATCCAATTGCTTGATATTTTCATCATTTTCTGTTATTGAGTAACTTGGAGAATGGAGAGCAAGATACAACAGGCTTTAGGGAATTACGTAACCTCGATTGCGTTAGGTTAGTTTAGTAAAGGTTAAGGTCTATATTATTTCTAGTCAATTCCGTTGTGATTTAGCTGACGTTCTTCTACCACCGTTTTCGTCCTTGTACCATGACGTCAGTCGCACGCCGCCAAACATGTCACGTCAAAAAGCGTTTTCTAGTTCGTCTACGACAGAACAAGATTAGGTAGAAAAAATCGAACTCGTACGTTCTTGAAGTGACCTGGGCTGCAAACGTCAATTTTCATCACTCGTCATAACGCGACAAACCCTTATACTAATCGCAGTAAAGTAAAAGAGAATCTTACAGCGTAAAAATGAAACACGATTTGCTTTATGAAATCTTTTCATTGAAATTGTTACAAGATATTTCTGCTAGCAAAAAGGAAGTTTGCTCGTTTAGCGAACAGAGCCAAAATTGCCTATATAGGATCTGAAATAAGGTTCTCATAATCGGCTTTTTTTGTCGTTCTGAACAAAGGAATGGGCTCTGAACAACCACACGTTTCTTCTCCTTTTGTTCATAACTGACTTGTAAACACTGTGGAGAGAAGACGAAAGCTTCTTCATCTTCTATGAGCCTTTTTCTGCATCACCAGTGCTACAAAATGTAATATAGGGTGTATTTAAATTCAGTGAAAATCACTTTTACTTTGGCGTACTTTCATTTTTCTTTCCGGAAAAAGCAAATTTTAAGCTCACATATATTACTACACTGTGACTTAAATGAAACTCATTTGGTTTGTATAATTTTTTGTCAAAACGTTCCATACTTCGGAACAATATGTTGAATTGAAATTTCTACTACTCACTCATCGGCAAACTCGCTTCTTGGTAGTGGAACTTGAAACATAACCACCAATGGCTTCCATTACAACAAGCTCATGAATCTATTTGTTAAAGAAAAAAGCATATATGATATCATACGTGAATCCTGCTGCGTCTTGCTAAAGATTTTTGTAAGTTATTTTAAACTTCACTTTTTCATGTTTAAAAGCTCTTTTGCGATACAGCAAAGAGCATTAATATCGATCAAGTAGAGTTTTATACCTAAAATATTTTATTTTGCAACTCTCAACCATGTTTGTGACTCACTTAGGCATTGCATAACAACATTGGGACGTCATTCAGTAAGTTGTCTCAAAATCGAACGATTTCGTTGATCGCTTGCAGCATTAAATAAACCCCAACGCACCTGATCCAACCGCAAGAGGATTCAAACACCTATCGGGCCGGCACCGATCGAAATTAAATTCGTTGGAACTTGCTTTTGTAACCGATTAGCATCGATTTTTGTCTCCATCCTGCAGCATGCATTTGCTGGTGAAACGTTGAAAGAAATCTCATTTTGAAACAACCTGTGAGAAAATTTGTGCACCACATTGATCGATAAATTCCAGCACACACGTCTGCTGTAATGTGTAGATTTTTTGTTTTTGTAAATTTCGAAATTTTATTTAAGCAACAGGAAATGTAAGGGCATGTGAGAATTTCATATGTTTCAGTAAACAAAGAAAGACACCCAACCGGAAGAAACTTACCACAAAAGTTTTTATACCAAAACCTTCACGGATATGATCACACAAGATTTATTTTCACGAATTCAAACAGTCGTTGACACGAAAAGCTCGGGACATAATTTTCGAGTTTGATGGTTGATTGAAATACTTTCCACACGGTGCGAAAAAGCAAAAAAATGCTATTTTGTCTCTTTTTTCAGTTGCTGTTATGGGGCAGGTGCAAGGATCTCCCAAGCCAGAACCAGTTATTCCCAACTTTGACCTTCCGAGGGAACCTACCCTGCACCTGACGGTTGACATGCTGAACGCTGTTTTGTACGGATCGTGCACATATAAGGAAGTGAGGCAAGCCTCACAAGAATGCGAGTCACTCTTCTTCAGGCATCTAATAAAGGAAAAATGCAAAAGCTGTTCGTGAGTTTATGTGACGTTAGTGCTTTTGCGTTTGTGTAAATCTGTTTACAGAGCATTTTCGTCAGAATCAGTAGTATTAATAGGCATACATGTACCATATTTGTGTGACCGAAAACCGGGACGCTTCAGAACAACGAGCCTTATCAGATAAATGTGGTTCATATCTCACTTGGAGTATGTAGCTATTTTGGATTCCTACAGCTAAGACACCAAGAAAAAACAAAATGATACATTTTACTGAGAAACAAAACAATGTTCAAGCATTTGTAAATTTACACATTTGCCCAATCATAATTTTCTGTTGACAATACTTTCTTCAAGAAGTCTCTGCTAGACTTTATTTTCTCGCAAACTCACAGCAGGAAAAGTCAGCATTTATTTTCCAGATGATAAGGGCTTTCACATTCCGCTTCTGTTATCAGTACACATGCTGTTTATGATGGCTGCTGACTGACTGCCTAACAGGGACATTTTGGTTGACTGACCGGGACGCCGGGATAAAGTGTTAAAACTGGTGCTGTCCCGGAGAAAACGCGCATGGTAAGCCTAAGTGTTAATGAAGTTATTTAACTGGCATTATTCACCAAAATAAAGAAAACTGAACAGCACAGACAAACATTTGCCTGTGGAACAGATATTAAGAAGAAATGGAACAGAGATTACAAACACGGTGAACAGAAGCAAAGCTAACAGGATAAATGAGGGTTTTACAGTGCACTGTCACAGAAAACCACGGCCTCACTGGCAACAGTTACATGTTGCGAAATCAAGTGAAAACTTCCAGCTCGTAATTGTGAAATGTTCTCGAGATCATCACCAAAGTGGAATAATGTCTCAGGTTTTTTTTTAAGGAAAATGTTAGGAACCCGGTTTAGATCTGTAGGGACCCGATTTCTCTGATTTTAAGGACCCGATGATAATTTTCTCTGATTCTAGGAACCCGATTTGAAATTCTAGGGACCCCAATCGGGTCCCTAAAACGCCTTAAACAAAACCTTGAATGTGTGGACATAATGTTTGGTCAAGCAAAACATGGCTTCGATATTCTTCGCATGTCATCTCAATAAAGTTAAAATAAAAATATATTATCTAGAAAAACTTAAAATAATATCTAACTAAAATAATTTCAAAAGTGGTCCTTGGAAATATGTTGATGTAGCCAAAATTACCTTTCAAAATATTTTCGGGTTGTATCATGTAGGTTCTCGCTTCAAAAGAAACCAAAAAATGCGATTTTAATGAGTACTGTACTGTTATGCGAATAAAAATGAGATGTTTTTATGTTCTTTTTTTACGAACGGCATGAGGCACAAGTTAGTAATATGAAAAGATGGCATCCCCGTTGCTTGTGCAGTAAATACTGCACATATGTTAACACGTAAGTTTTGTGTTTGTTTCTGTAAATCGTAGAATTTAGAAATGCGTCTTTACTACATTGTTTACGTCTACACAATTCTTCGTGATACACGTATTCGTTCTCAAATTTCGTAAAGAGGATTTTCTTACTGTGTAAATTGCGCATAATTTTTTTGAAGTGATTTTGGTTTTGCTGAATGGTTTGATTTTTACCGAACCAACACTACGAAAAATTTTTGCATTGCAGGCTTAAAAATACGCGCACTGCCGCATGCTTGCTGAAACAAATTACATGAAGAAATTTTATGTAACAGTGATTACAAATTGCGTTCTCTTTAACCAGATCGTTTAGCATTGCACCTCTTCGTGCCAACCGGTAAAAGCAAAGTCTATATTTCATGGCAAAGTGATCTTCTTCAAATGGCTTGGAAAAGCTTTCAGCTTCATTTGTTACAAATCTAAGACCTAAAGCTGGATGTACACGAGCACGGCATGCGTCCTGTGCGCTTTTCGGGCGCATGCGTCGGATTTCGTGACGTCACGTCCTTTTCTGATGCGTCTGGTATGGTCTGCGTTCGAGTAAAAGTGAGTCAGAGCAGTGAGTCTGATACGTCAATATAGAAACAGGTTCCTACTCGAACGCAGACCATTCCAAACGCATCAGAAAAGGACGTGACGTCACGAAATCAGACGCATGCGCTCAAAAAATGCATAGGACGTGTATCTTGTGCATCGAGCTTTCTTGTGCATCGAGCTTTACAGTTGTGATTAGATGAGCAAAAAGCATATTCGCTTCAAAATTCACTCACTTTCACATGATTGTGTTTCGACGAAATTAAAAAAGTCATAAATAATTACCTAGTAAGGTGAAAGCTAGGTAACTGTCTCATCAAGTTGAGCGATCTGGATCTTCGTGGGTTATTTCAACAATTAACGAAAACCGTAGTAAGCAAGAACTCAGGAAATTTCCTGAAAGCGTAAAAATATCTGCAGTGGTCGTAAACTCCTTTTTCGTTTTTATCTCTTCGCAGAACTTTATACGAGTCACTGCAACAGTGCATCAGTCGCAAGTTCCAGTCGTGCGGAATAAAATCATTTTCGGAATTTCAGCCCAACTCTGGAAACCAGGACCAGAACGACCACCTGCTGCGTTATTCAGAGTGGACTTACTGCAACGACGGCACTCTTTCGCCTCCCGGTTCAGCGTAAGACATACCGGATCATTTAGTTCAGCATGATATTTCCATGGTGAAAATGCCTTTGTTGCTTCGTTGAGAATCTACGATTGATGAAAAAATGCCGCATCTCTAACAGATTGCTAGCCAGCCGGAAATAAATCTCAGCGCAACTATTCCTCTCCTTAAAATGCAACGATGCTTCGTTCTGCTTTTGCACGTCAAACACACCCCGTTTCGCACTTCATTTTGCCACGTTTAGGAACCAGCAGTAAGCTTAAGACAGTGTCGGCTGGCTTATCAGCCATGGTGCGGCTTCCACGTGGGCTCTGAACCTGGTGGAAAAAGTTGGTGTCTATTTTGTTACAAAATAATTGGGTTTTGAAAACAGTTTTGACAGTTACGATCGTTTATATTTTTTAATAAATTGCTGCTCCAAGATAATATTCTTGTTTTCATTCACACAAAACAAAACTATGTTGACCAATGCAAGCAAGACAGAGGATAACGCCATTATTACTTGAAAACAACTTGTGCAGCGCAGATAAAATGGTCAGGTAAAATCAGTCTAATGCTAAGACTGGTGTAACGCAATGTAGAGATTGACATTTTTCAAATTTGTAAGCAATTTCCAGTGTCAGAAATCGGTCTATTCAAATCTTTTACTCGATACGTCGTAAAATGATATTCATACGCCCACGTTTATTATTGCTTTTATTATTGCTTTACGGCTGCTTTCAAATGTGCTTCAGAGATTTCGAGCAAGTTTTGAAAACACAATGAAAACAGAGAGATGTGTTTTGCTTTCGTTTTTCCTAAAATGAACTGATTTTTAGAGACAACTAAAAATTTCAACAAAAGGCTTACATAGAATTTTTGTAAAGAAACTTTACACAGAAATTTCATTTTGTTTTTTCTCTTTACCATCAACACAAAACGCAATATACTTAAGGATAATTGAACGAAGTATTGCTGATGGTTGTATAATGCAATGATGATGTACAAATCAAGAGTTAGTCAAAACTTCATTCCGAAGCTATGTAAACTTTTTTCGACCGTCTTCTTGTTGTCAAATCACTCGCAATGATTTTTAATCTATTAACTTTCAATTCCACTAGAGGCAGTGCTGTTTGTGTTGCAGTAAGTATATTTTAAAAAGCAGAGTAAAATATCAATACAAAGAAACGTGTGAACCCAAAGAAGGCACGTTCTACAACTCTTATGCTATTCATTGACATAAAACATTCAAAGTATCCCGACCAACTCCATCAGTGTCATGAATATTTTGAACCATATCATATTGATTTATTGGTTTATTATTTCTTATGACTCAGCTCATAAACACAAGCAATAAAAAGAGCCATCGCGTAAAGGAAACCAATTGTCAGTGAACATTAGAATAAGTGAAAATACAATGGCGTAATAAATGATCGATGTAAACAACAAGTGTCACTGTGTCGCATACGATTGGTGAAAGACCATGGCGGTCATCTAGTCAACCAACCCGTTTGTCACTTTTTTCAAAGTGTTGTAAAACAACAGATTTGGAGATCAAACAAGCACAGTTACAAAAAAAACAACCAAACACAGAACATGGTGAAGTAAGTTTACAGATGAAAGAGCATGCCTATGCAAACAAAGAAGATCAAATTTAATTGAGGAAATTTGGTGTGGTTAAAAATGTTAACAAAAAACTATAAAAATAAAAGAGTAAAAAATTTCAAAAAATTGATGAGGTACAAAAAAACAAACAAAAAATTATGAAGTAGAATTTCATGCCGAATATATGGGATGTGCACAGAAAAAAAACGAGAAATAAAAAGATGTACATAAAAAAAAACAAATTGTGTAATTTTGTTATTGTGTAAAACAAAATTGCACAAAAGCAAACCGCAGTGAGCTTCCAAAAAACTCACTGCTTTCTGTTGCAGCAATCCAGTCAATTACTGCAACCAAGAATATGGCCGCAAAGCAGCGAGGTGCACCGAACGTTTTCACGAAATTTTCCGAAAAAACTTAAGCTTTCCCGAAACGTGCATCGAATTCGGAAAAGCGCGAAAGTGCATGTACCGCGTGCAAGACAACGAATGCCAGTATCCTCCCGAGCTTCGGTTGATGCTGGATGAAACAAGAAAACTCTACAGGTGAGGAACCACGTGCGTTTTTACATCAACTCGTTGGGGAATGTGGGTTCATTTACGAAACTAGATGCCCGATACAATTTGACTTTGAAAGACGCAGGCAGAAGCAAATAGGAGTCAGACAAGGTTCACTGAATAGCGTTCACTTTGCCCATCAAGCTTCATACCTTGCACAAGAAAAAAGTTGGATATGGTTCAATTACCGCTCAGGGGATATTGGCCTCTTGCCTTAGTCTTATTTACTGAGGTGGCGACCGACTCGAAGAACAGCCACACATCGCTTTCAACGCTAAACAAAACATTTCTTAATTTTTCAATACTTTTAAACTCGTAAATCTTGATTGCTCTTTAGCTGGAAAAAAGTACTTCAATATTCGGTGCATATTTCTAAAGAAACAATTGTGTTACCTAGACCACATTTTAAACCGCAAGAAAGGTCAATTGCCGCATTTTAACAGTAGGCTTCAGCGAACAGGTGTCCTTCAAAAATCATGTCGTCTTCTGTGAAGCTCAGTGCTCGGGAGGTTAGTTGGAGGATTACTTTACAGCAAGATATATGAAAATACAAAGTTTTAAAATAATTAAAAATTTCAAAGTTTTTGTCTTGTTTAAATTTGGAAACACTTACGACCCCACGATTAACTGAATTTAAGAATATAACATCTTTCAAGATCAACTATTTAAAAGTTTCGTCATTACCCTTCCCGTATATGCATCAAGCAAAAATTACATCTACATCTTTGTTTTGACATAAGAATGAAAAGCGCAGCGGCGTTACGCTCAGTGTTGTAAGCTGAACTTCTTAGTTAAAATTTTATGCAAAATTTACGTATCGTGCATCTATCGAACAGTATACGAATTTCCGCTCTGATACGTGAGTCACCCGCATCGACTAGCATTCGATTTCTCATTAAAACAATGGCGGTATCGTTCTCCGCCGACGTTATTTATGCTGTACACGTCGCAATGCTCCACAACCGTCACGACCAGAGGTGAAAGTAAGCCGGAAGGACCCGGAACGTCGTTCCGGTAAAAGAATTATTGCCTGTACGGCGTTCCGGTTAGAATTTCTAGTAGGTTGTTATTATGACGCTGACGCAACAATGGCGGTACCTGAACTTTACTAGAAACAGCTTTTACATCTTATTTTCTGAGCAAGGTATCATATGAGTTCAATGCAAATCATTTCTAGCCGTCTCTACGTTCGTTTCAAAGGAACTTGTTCACTCCCTAGCCGAGCACTTTTAAATACCGGTGAATAACCCAAACAACGTAACTTTTAATTATTTGAAAATTCC
>Ga0210059_1006052_pt1 | contig 19434 bp, 10 predicted proteins | sample Ectturendosymbi2_FD_188042 | JGI IMG/M metagenome (GOLD analysis project Ga0210059, IMG submission 188042) | Ecteinascidia turbinata endosymbiont from Florida, USA - Sample 2 (SPAdes) (version 2) | ecosystem: Host-associated > Tunicates > Ascidians > Unclassified | place: Key West, Florida... | reverse complement strand
CGCCCTGCATGCGGTTCAAATAAAGTGATCAGTTTGTCACTCGACCAGTGTCGGCCTGGTAGCCTACCAGTTAGGTTTCAAGTCTACCATGCCAATGGTTGTGGGTTCACCTCTGGTCTTGGCACCTTGCGTTTACGTAATACTGACTGCTTGCACATTTCAATTCATGGGACCAGCTTTTTTCAAAACTTACCCAACTTTTGCTTTAGGGGTTGGGTTTAGGGGTTAACGTTAAGTAGTGTTAGCATTAGGTTAAGGCTACGGTTAGGTTAGAGCAGCCGTATGGCCGCATGTGGTCTTCAATAAAAATTGATGCAGCCGTGCACATGATTATGTAATTGAAGACCCTCCAACAAAAAGTGCCTAAGTCACATTTTTGGATAAACTGAGTTACACAGTGGAACGTGTTCTCGAAACTTTCAACATGCTCTCAAAAAATCTAGCATGGAACAAGCTTCTGAAGGTTAAATCTGCGCATCCACATTCTGTTTTTTAAAAACTTAACAGCTGTTTTCTCAAAACTGGTAATTTGTGACTTAGGCACTTTTCGTTGGAGGGTCTTAAATTTAAAATGTAGAAGTTATGGTGGCGGTGCATTATTAAAAACTCTTTGTCTGCTGCATGAGTATATAGTACTTAGTAGAAAGAATGCCAAACAAACGTGTGGAAGCAGGGTAGGCTCAGTGTATGAAAGTAGAATAAAAGCAATAGAAAATATAAAAGATTTTGAGCTCACCGGTGGCCGTAATTCATAAAAGTAAACAATGCGGCCAGCAATAGCGAAAACGTTGTGCAGCTCTAAGTTAGCACTACGGTTACGTTAGGGCTATGGTTAGGGTTAAGATTAGGTTTTAGGTTTACCTTTCACATTTACTATGTTTTTACCAAGCCTGCTGCATTCTCATCGTGTGTTACTGTCACAATTCAAGAGATGGTCGAATAAGGTGTCAAAATTAAAGATCCATGGGCGGTTCTTTACCCACTGCCTTTCGTAATCGTGACTGCTTCCAGGTTTTAATTCATGGAACTACTTTTTCTTTACTTTTTTAAGCCTTTCCAAATTTTGCTTTAGGGTTAGCATTTGATTAGGTTAGTGTTGGGTTAGCGTTTGCTTAACATTATTTAGCATTAGGTTAGCTTAGCATTAGGTTAGGGTTAGGTTATGGCTACAGTCAATGTGAATGTTCCCTCTAATTTTTAATTATGCTGCGCGGAAAAACAAGCGGGTGCGCTGAATCACAATTTTTGCTGCAACTGCACATTGTTTGTTTGCAACTGCACATTGTTTACAAGCATTGTTGCAACTGCACAGAGACACCTTAATAGCTGTGCGGCCATTAAGGCTGTTAGGCTATAGAGTTAGCAGCTGTGCGGCCGTTAGGCTACGAGAGTTAAGGCTACAGTTAAAGGTTAGATTTACCTTATGCATTTACGTTTTTACCAAGCCTACTGCATTCTCATAGTGCGTTAATGTCACATTACAGGGGTTGGTCCATTTCAAATTTAAAGATCCATCCCATGGGCGGTTCTGTACTATGACGTTTGCTATTTTAATATTTTCTTGTAAAGTCTACAAAAACGTTTATATCTGATTTGTCAAGCCAATTTCTTTGTTTCGCAACCCCAAAATTACATTTCACGACCACAAGTAATGGGTTCACGACCCATAGTTTGAGAAGCCCTGACCTAGATGTACTGCATTTCAAGACTACTCAGTAGGGCTTTGCCTTTGGACTAACGGCATTGATTGAGCTACTAAGAAGGCCATCCTTTGCCTCGTAAACTGAAAATTGGACGTTTTTTTCACCCCGTGGTCCTTGCGGCCAGGGGAGGCCACCCGGTTACAACAGGCACTTCGAGTGTGGCAAATTTGATTGTTTTTCGTGTTTGAAATGCGAATAAATTAAACTTCAAATGTCTTGTTACAATTGAAAAAAGAATTTGTTGTAGGTTGCACGTTCAAGAGCGCTGGCTTAGAATAGCTATCACACACAGTACTGTGTAGAACTAGAAGGTGCTGTTGCTGTGCGGCGCAACTGCACCAGCTCTCCTTAAAAATAAAAGTTCGTGATTTATGCAAAACGCTAGACTAATTAGTAAATACTGCACGAGGCTACAGCATTTGTCACTGTAGTTTTGAATAATCGCGTTAAAACCGCTTAAACAACATGACAAAATCTACTGTGTCTGTAGCAATTAACACTTTAGATGTCACAGACGCTTACTAACTTAGACCAGATTTCAATCAGTGCTAACGGTTCACAAAAAGCGACAAGGATGGCTTGTTTAATTATTTATGCAGCACTCATAACCAGGGTTGCCAATTTTAAACTGACCTTTCAAGATAGAAAAATTGCAAAACTCCGCAAGAATAATCCCTAATGCATAGGCCGCAAGACCAATAATCCGCTAGAATTCAGTGGATTTAGGCCGCCAAACCGATAGATTGGCAGGTAAATAAGATTAAAGTCCGCTACATCTAGCGGAAAATCCGATAAATTGGCAACTCTACTGATAACGGCAGAATAAATTGTCCAATTGGAAATGTAAACAATGACTAAACAAAATTGTACGATAAAAATTACCATGAAAATAGATGACGAAAACGATTACGCAAACTTTCACCGAATAAAGCACAGCCCATACAATATCAAATTTACCATTTGCGTAACCGCGTAATTGCGCTTGCACTCGAAACGAGATAAGGTAGGTCGTTGGCGTCATTACAGAAAGAAGCTGGACTTGGACTCGTTCTCTTTCACCCGAGATTCCTGTTTTCCAAGACATGACATTTTGAAAAAAACGTTTTTCAAAACGTTCGTTGAAGAAACCAGTGGATCAAACGCAACGGATTCAAAATTAGAACAGCAGAGATTGAACACTGCATGCTGCAGAGGTGGCCGGTGTCAAGCGAAATTTCTGACTTGCGAAATTTCCGACTTGCGAAATTTCTGACTTCACACCATGTATGCATGCACATACTGACATTCTTCATGGCAAATACGCTGTTAAATCTGATTATTAGGGCTTAGGAATTCGTGTTTAGGTACGTGTGTCGGGTTAGGATGAGAAAAAGAAAAATAATTGAGATCAATGATTAAGTCCGAAAATTTTCAATCGTTAAAGCTATTCCCGTGCTATAGCTTGTTGTGTGTTCCTGACATCTTACCAAAAGGCTTTAATTTACACAACACACATTGAAAAAGTCATTACCAGGGTTAATTTCTTTATTCTGAGAAGCAAAATAACTGAGAAACAATAACAGTCAGAAATTTCGCAGAGGTCAGAAATTTCGCTTGACACTGGGATCACATTTTCAGACTCCGACTCCGCTCCTGTACTAAAATTCGAGAATCCGGTTCCGAATCTGGGTCAGGTATTTCTCAAATTTGCCTGTTCGACTCCGGTTCAGACTCTGGAAACCATCGATATAACAGAAATTCAGCAATCTCTCCTCAAGGAAATATGTTTATAAGGACCATGCATACCTAATCTACTACTGAAAACGAAAAGTAACTTCGCTCCGGGATCGTTTTTTTTGCCCGGTATTTCACCAAATCAAAACTTTTGGGAGTATGCTTGCACTCCTTGAACCCCAGCCTCCTACATCAGTGGTGCATCAGAAAATCGGAGTGCTACGATAACTGTTAAAAATTGAACCAAATGTGATTTCCAAATCAAACTGAAACAGTTCATTTTAGCCTACACATTTTCATACTTTTCCGAAAATCCCTAAAAATCCGTGAATCCCTAAAAATCCCTGAAAGGGTTCATATGTTCTAGTCTAGGGTCAAAATCCCTAAACGCAAGAGCACTGGTGATACAGTTCATTTTAGACTACACATTTCATACTTTTCCGAAAATCCCTGAAAGGGTTTTTAAATTATGGACTTCCGAACATTAAGTAGGGAAATCACCCAGCTTCCTCCGGATATTCCTGAAATATTTGGGATTTTTTGGCATAACTTTGGAACCAGAAACGCTAGAAAGTCAATCAAGGGTTCTAAAGATTCGCATTATATTTTAGAATCCAATAAAACTTTGAGCCACAAAATTGACTCATTGGAACGGCGATTGCGTCATCAAAATACCCGGAAAACATACCCCAAATCAATACGCCATCCAGGAAAAACTCCAAACCCAAAACTTAAATAAAAATTTGATTCTAAACTACAAGACTTCACGAGTCTATAGAGGGCTTGAACCAGAACCGGAGGAAGGGCCCCCCGTACCCCCCAGCCGGAGGGGGCCCCGGGCAAAAAGGTGGCCCCCAAACCTGTCTGAGTACTTTCGTTACGGCATACAGAAACTCCAGAACTGAACTCACCAAGAACTGATTCCGCACATTTCATCTTTCAGCATTCATATTTATCTAATATGTCAAAGAAATTGATCTTCACACGACCCGTAATTTCCTAAGGCCAATCATTGCCATATGCATTGTGAATAGCTTCGTTGTCAGCATTTGCCTTGGTAAGTTGGCTGTTGTGCAGGTAACGTTTGCTGAATCCATGTTGATTGTAAGCATTTTTAGTACAGCCAAGTAAAAAATTATTCAGGAAAATTAAGTTGTAGAGCAGTTGCGTAGCTAGAGGTTTTGGCCATAGGGTGGGAAACGTATCGCTGAAATAGGCCCATTGGTCATCGTAGGTGCCCCTCGCCAACATTCAGAAAAGATATATAAATAAAAGGGTATCCGGTTGTGGATACTGTAACAAAACCCGAAATCACCCGAAAACGACAACAGCCCAAAAACTTCCGAAAAACGCATTAAACAACAACTTACTGAAAACCAAAAAAGTATACTGCATACCCAAATACAAATAAAATGGGGGCTCAATTTTTTATTTAGCTTGTTAGGGGGGAGGTTTGCACTTTGTACCCCCGTCAGTCACACCACTGTTGTAGACCTGTGTTGTATCCTTTCACTATACAAGTATAGAATAACCGGTGTACAATCATATAAAATCGTATTCGTAGCCCGCGACTGCAATATCCAGTGTATCTTGCATCAGAGTTGTCCAATAAAAACTCGAAACTTTACACCAGTGAGATCCAGTTATTTAACGAATAACACTGTGCCCAATGGTGGGTCTCGTCCCAATTGTGGGCTGTTCAGTACTTTTTATTGGACCGCGCAACACTTGTTGTGGGCTGTGTTTGGTGTGCCGGTTGCGTGGGCTCAAACATAGACTACTGCAACAACTACATCGATAGAACGTTAACTGTTTGACGTTAACACGGCATTGATGTTGACGTTATAGGGTTTATTACATTAGCATAGCACTGCTACTTTACAGACAACTGAATACAACATAAGTTTGAAATTAGGCCTTCAATAAAAGCATGGGCCTTCAATTAAGACTGAAAGGGCATAGGCGTCCGCAAGGAGCTCAAAACGCTCATTCGCCCCTCCTTTCGGAAATTGGGACTAATAACCAAGAATTGCTAGTAAACCTGAAGTCAGGTGCGTAATTCCGATTAAAGTGCCTTAGTTCTTGCATTGACAGTTTATTTGCCTGTATGACACTCACAGCGCATAGACCTAAATACCAGGTTCACTGTCCTGGGGTTGTGCAGTGATGAGTTTGCAGTTCACTCATGTCCGCTGCTTTGCCTGTCTGCACAGGCAAGTTGCGAAACTTGCGTGCAAATTGTTGTACTGCTGGACTTTATTGCATAACAATAACATGGCAACGAATCTTCACGTGTTCACTTTGCGTTTTGCTGCATGCAAGTGTTGAACGCAAGTAATGCAGGGAGACCGTGAGTTCTAATAAGGGATAGCCAGATTTAGCCATACTTTTGCAGCCTACTGTGTAAAAAGAAGCATCATAAGTTTGAAAAATCCATTGTCGCTGTGAGACTGAACGCATGTCCGGTTTATATCGATGAGCGTTCATCGTGAAAAAGTCAGTAAAGACGAGCAATGATTTGTTGAAAGGGTGATTGATTACTTTGGGCGAGATCCCAGAAGTTTCTAGTTCTTCTTTCTAAGTGATGCTGGCAAGTCTTGCTAGGTAAAATAAATACATAATTGTGGTTTTGTTAAAGACCATGCCAATTTGCTTCTTTGTAAAAAAGTACCTGCTTAAAATCTGCGGATAGTCTATTTTATAACTTATATACCTGGCTTTTGCTGCCAACGAAGCGAATTTTTTGTTACTATTTCTGTAAAATGGGGCAATTTCCTTTTGTGAAGAAAGGGTAAAGCGCTTTGTAAACGTCCGTTTGCATTGCATCGTCAGCAACCTGAAAAGTATGAGCAAAATGTCGACGTTGCCGCCTTGGAAAAATTACTGTGGATGCCCATAGAATGGGGGCTTGGGGCCATTTTAATGAAAGTTTGCCGATCACTGCTATACGCAATACTGTTGAACGGAGCTTCAGCAAATTGAGGCTAATCAAACCGTTTCACAGATCAACTATGACTGATGAAAAACTAACAAATCTGGCAATGATGCCTATTGAAAGTGAAACTGCTAAAATATGTGATATGTTTGAGTTGACAAAAACATTTGCATTTTTTAAAACTTGTAAAAGTCATTTTCCTAGCTTGAAACACACCAAATGCTCAAGTCTGTCAGCTTTATACGTTGTGCTGATGCTGTAGAAAAGGCTTTTATAAGCATTTGTTAAAATAAATCGATGTTTTTGTTTACGTAAATACTCTGTGTTAAATGCAATGTAATGTACAGTATATTGCGGGCCCCAACGTCCAGGTTCGGGGGGCCCCCAACCACCTAGCGCCGGCCCTGGTTTGAACTGCTCTTTAAATCAATCTGCATGCCGAGTTATGGCTGGCAAAAATTTGCCCTGAGAGGGCAAATCATACCTTTCTAGGAACTTCTGCTTTTGTGTCAAAAATTGAGTTTTTCAGCCATAATTTAGCCTCCAGTTTGCTAGAAAGCCAAATCCAGCGTTATAAAACTCAGATGATAGCCTAATTTCCGAAAACAACTGAGCCAAGAAATGGCTCGTTGGCGCCTAGGGCCAGGTAAACTTAGCCAAAAAAGCAAACACATGTTCTCATTGTGACGTCACCCACATAAAACCCCAAACACAAAACGACCAAATTTTTAAAAATCTAAACTAGAAGACTTGCCGAATCCGTAGAAGGTTTGAATAACTCTCTAGCTCAGGAACTGCAACCCCTGGCACACATGCCACAAGAGGACAGGCGAGCTTATATTTGTAGGCACACCATGTGATTTGACACGCACACAAAATGACCTCAAAAAAGTTAATGTTGATGCCAATATAGCCTATCAGTACGACTTCCGTTAGGTACTTTTGTAGCCAGAATGAAAAATGACAGATATTATTGACTTCAGTATATTAATATATTATACTGCAGTATATCAGTGTACAGTATTTACAGAATTTAGCTTATGAGATCAGGTTTAATGGCCTCTTCCAAGAGACTTCTATTAGACGTTAGATTGTTCCAAGAATCCTGGGCGGCAGATTTCGGTTTCGTTTCTGAAGAGGACTGCGCTGTGTGTGCGCTCTGTTGTCAAAACGATGTTTGCCGAACATCAAGCATAAAACCACATTTTGAAACGAAGCACGAGAAATACGAAGATCGAATCACTGACAAAGGTGGTATCTCGCTACGAAAAGCAAAGCAGCTTTTTCAAGAAAATGATTCATAGCACGAATCGAGCAACCTAACGTACGTACAAACTCGCGGAGTGCATTCCTGAAAATGGAATTCCATTTATTGAAGGGTATTTTTAAAGGAGTCTTTTCTCAGTTGTGCCGACGTCTTGTTTGATAATTTACCAAACAAAAGCACCATAATTTCGAGGATCAAGGTTATGCCTGTTTCTCCACGGACAATCGAGAGACGCATCACAGACATTGCAAAACATGTAAAAGATCAGCAAAGTGTTGTGTTAAAAGCTGCGAATGTTTTCAGCATAGCTCTTGAAAGATAGATACAAAACGATAATCCTCGTTTAACCCTTGCAGCCAGGTATTGCAGTGACGACGAGGTGCATGAAGAGTTTTTTTGCTTGAAACCTATGACACTACTAAAGGAAAAGATATAGGCCTACTTGACACCTTCACTAAGCATTTTGAGGAAAAAGTGATTGATTTAAACGTCTCAGTTTGGTAAGAGATTTCAAGATTTCAGCATTTCCGGTTCATTGTTTTCTTTTCTCAAGCCAGGGAGCAGCGAAGACTTGGATTTATCTGCATTGGAATGGATGGACATCGAAGACTTCCAGATGCAGCTGATCGATTTCAAAGCATCCTTATTGTGCGTATCGAAATTTGTCGATTTGCAGAAATCACTAGAAATAATTGAAAACCCATGGAACAAACATTTTAGCATGTTAGAAATCTTTGCCGGTGAAATTTGACTGTCTGAAGATGGCAATAGCTTTGCTGTCTGCATTTGGATCCTACTACTACATTAAATTTGTCACTTATCCGTTTACTACTCAAACCAGGTAGTTGACAGTGCAAATCCAAACACACAAAAATGTTTGGCACGCAAAACTGTTTACATCTTTAAAATTATTCGTAAACTGCGTAATGGTACACGTACAATCACATGCGGAAAATCCCCAGAAAATGATGCTATGCCGTATGCAAGGGAATCACCTGATAAAGAGAAATTAACCATAAATACAAAGACAAGATACCGGAGATGAACACTATCCGGTTTGCCGGTTGGATATCCGACAGGATAGTGAGTTTGCAACAGGATAAGGATATCCAAAAACTGCTTTCAAATGGGAACCGGATAGGATCCGGATATCCGAAACGCTTTTATCAATATTTCGAGGATTAAGACTTTTGGAAAAAGTTGCACATTGCACAATCATTCATTTATTATCTTCAGAAGCATCTTTTCAGCGTTCTGCGCCATGACTCCGAGTCTGTCTATGGTGTAATCTCTGAACCGTAGAGTTATTCCAAGTTTGTCAGCATGAATCTGTTCCTGGTGTGGCAAGATAGGGTTCTCTTTCAGTGTACATCAAAAGGACATTGTTTGCTGCGTACCTGGACTAAGGCTAGCTAGTGTAGACCTACCGTGATCTGAAGTCTAGACTTAGACTAGCTAGACCACTAGCTCTTTTAATGTGTTCTGAAGTCTACACCAGGTCTTGCAGTCTTCACGCCTATTCTACGTGATCATGCTTTGACTGGTTGTTGGGTGATAGCCTACCAGGCCAGATAGCTTTTTTAAACATATGCAAGATTGTTGATTTGTGACACTGACTTGTTAGACTTAATTTTTAATCAGTCATTTCAATATAAATAACAAATTTTAAGCCAGCGTATTGTTTTGAATGATGTTTTGGTTTGCAGAATAGCATTGCCATGAAGTTAGGTATAGTTAAAGTGCAACAATGGATAGAATTAATAAATAAAACTTGAATGTGAACTCATGGATGGTGTTAAAATCTAACCATTGTTGCCAAAAAAATGGCCAATGAAAAACTTGGTGTGGCAACAGAACCGTCACCAGAAAGTCTTCTATAGGGGAGCTTTACGGTACATTTGATTTGTGCAGTGGGGCTAGACATTCTGAAATTTGAACAAACATCACTGTTTTATAGTGCTTCATATTTCAATTTGGGAGGGGGGACTGAAGCTTTGTTTCGGAGGGGCTAAGCCTACCAAAGGCCCCCGTGGTGACTGGACTGTGTGGCAAAACTTCAGCTTGCTTTTTAATGCAATTGACTCGGAAAAGTACTTAGGTTATGCAATATGTTAAGCTTGCAAGAGAAGATATGTCAAACATTCTGTTAACAAGCATGACAGGGACCAAAGTGATACAACACATTCAACTGCCTACTCTGCTTCGAGGCAAAATCTGTGCTGGGACTATTTTGCCTTCATTTGAGCACAATGGGTTGAAATAGTCTTATGACAAGCATGATACGCAGAGACAATTAGTTTGGATTTAGGAGTTTGTGGTTAGTGTTTAGGATCAGGGTTTAGGGTCAAGTTTTAGGTTTAGGGTTTCAGTGTTTAGTGTTAGCGTTTAGCCTACAGTTCACTTAATGCAAACAAAGCTGCTAACTGCTTGCCATCCCTGAAACCATGACAACCATCATCCATGCATGGGACTGAGCTTTTACAGATGTCATGGTCAACTAAGCAGGACATGCGTTCCAAACTTGTCATGTGACTACTTCAACCAATCATGTTTAGCTAAAGGCAAAATGGCTCCAGCAGTTATTTTGCCTCATGAGGCAAAATAGACACAGCACAAAAATGTATGTTGTGCATCGCAATACACTTTTGGATAGTTTATCAGATACGGATAGTATGATTTCAACCAAAACAGGATTCGGATCGGATACGGATATCATTTTTCAAAAACAGGGTAGGATCGGATAGTGAAAATCCTCTATCCAATCATCTCTGCAAGATACCTCAAAAGTATATAAGGATGGCCGACCCAAGCAGTAATAGAGTGATGATGGTATGTGATCTCTATTGTTGCTTGTAACATCACCAGACCTTCCCGACTACAAAAACTGGCACACTGCGTTCAAAAGATTTCCGGCCCCTGCTTTAGCCATATCGGTGGGAGAGTTATGATTGGACAAAATTATAACCACTATTGTGGCTTTAGTCGTATGCAAATTATGCAGGGAGTGTGTGCTTGTACTATGCGCTTTGTGGTAGAGGTGAGCATGGACAGGACCAGGATTGGATGTCCTGCAGGATACTTGCGATTTTTATGGATCTGGATTGGATTTTGATATTTATGGATTGGATTTGGATATTTATTTTTGAAAAAATTGGAGCAGGCCAGGATCAGGATATTTGTTTGATTTATATAACGAAATTTTCTTGAGAGTGATTCAAGATGTCACAAATGATGGTGCTAATGTTTTGTTAGGTATCTTGTCCATAAATTGCAAAATCAGACGCGATCGACCAAGTGACACTTGGCGATCAACCTGTCAATGTGATCGACCTGTTTTCCACCCTTACTTGGCAAACTTAAAATGTCAGGCAGTTTTAGTGGGGAGTTAGAACAGTACTCATACAACGACTAGGCTGCCTCGGTAGCGTTTGTGAAAACCAGCATCTCTGTATACAACGACAGCATTCCCCACAAGCAACCTCTATGCTGGGCAACACCCCAGACCTCAACATAGGTTCCTACGACAGGAAGCACTACATTGGTTTCCAAACCAAGGAAACCCTATATTGGTTCCCAGACTGGGAGTTAGGTTTAGACTTACTAAGTTTCGACTTAGCGTAGTGCAGCCTACTGCACACTTGTCATGGATTAGGGTCATGGTTCAGGCGATAGATGAATAAGTTTTCAAAAATGAAGGTCCACTGTTGGATCTATAACCACTGCCTGTTTGTTTTGTGTTTAACCAGTGTCGCATTCGGATACGGATGGATATCGGAAACTAAATTTCAGAAATTTTCGGATAAGGATTGGATATGGATATGCAAAAAATTTTTCGGATATGGATCAGGAGTCAAAAATCAATATCCGCACACCTCTGCTTTGTGGCTGCTCACAAACAAATAGGCCTAAATTAAATTTTAAAAAATCAACCTTTTATATTGAAGTGAATTGCTGTTCTTGTGAACATGTTTCGTTAGATTAGACAGACGTCAATTATGTTAATCCCGTAAATGGATTAATTAATTAATTATAGTTTTTTGTCCATAACTTGCCCACCACTAATGATAGCTGTCCAACCAAGGGCTCTAATGATGCGGATTTTCGCCTAATTCATTTTGAAAGAAATAATTAAATTGCCACTTGAATTTTTCCTCAGACCCTGATTGAATCATAACAATCCCCTAACCTCACGCAATCGTGACGTTACATAAACAAAATTTTAAAACTAAAAGTGTACAGATTTCTCTAAATTGAAGGTATGAGACTTTCTGTTTCTAGTTTGAACAGCTCTCTAACTTATTGGTCGGCAAGTTATGACAGGAAAAGTCCGATCCTTCGTTATGATTTTGTAGTCCTTGAGGGGTTAGATTGTCTGTTCCTATTCGAGCATCAACAAAAAATAATTTCACATCTGATTCAAATCAATATCATTGAAAATTAGGACAGTCAGATTGAAACAGAACTCTGAACTGAAATACTCATTTGAAGCTGGAATCTTATAGGGTTTCAAGTAATATTTTATTTTTATTTTGTGAACTTGTAACAGACTCAAGGTCCATATCGTAAGGAAATCGAATAACACAAGAGAACAAAAATGGTTAATCATAAAGCCGTACAGAGCTTCTGTTAGATGATAAGCATGGACAACACATGGAGATGCCAAACACTTAAACAAAGCGCCAGCTGGCAGCTAAAACTCTGTTAAAATTCCACAAACTTCCCTATCCATTTCAAACAACTTCCACTTATATTTACATTAAATTTCCTAAAAATGTAATCCATCATTCGCATCGGATGATGGTCTGTTTCTTCAAAACATTTGATGGCCTGTTTTGAAAGAATTTTCTTTATTCTTTATGATGAAGTGCTTTTTTTATCAGGTTTTGATTTCGGGTTTAGCTCAGAAATCAGTGCTCTCACTTTCAGGATTTTGTCCCCAGATTGGAATTTCTGACCCTTTTTAGGAATCTTTTTAATCATTTTCGGAAAGGTTTGGAAATGTGTAAAATGATTAATTTCAGTTTATTTTGTAAATCATGTTTGGTTCTGTTTTTGACAGTTACCATTGCGCTCCGATTTTATGCTGCACCACCATAGATTTAGGGATTTTTTTATGTAAAATAGAGATTTTTGGTACGATTTTTGAGATTTTTGCAGTTGCATTAGTGACAGCCTTGTCAGAAATATGTATTGCTTGCGTTACACTGTATTTGCTCTCCTCTTTGAATATGCCGAGTCTTTGAAAATTTGCGTAGATTTTCGCTAAAACAACGGACTGCTCAGACATTTTTGCCAATGATATAAATATTTGTGACTTTTTAGTTTGGTGGTTAACGATTTTTCCCATCGTGCGATTGACATTGAACTTATTGAGAACATCCATGTCATTTCCGTGGAAATTCTATATTAATATCCAAGTTGGCCAATGACGTAGTGTTTTGACCACTCGTGCGTAACGACGAGGGTTGTCCTTTTTCAACATCTCAGCATCATGGGTGAGTTCTAAATGTAATAGTATTTAGTGGAATTGATCAGTAGGATATCTTTGGTTTTATAATTCGTTGACTGTACTTTAAAACTATTGTTGTTGTAATTATTGTACAAATTGTCTGCAAAATCTTGACTGCCGTTACCACGCGTTTCGTAAAATTAATGTTGAGACATCATAATATTAGTGTTACAGGGGTAATTGCCTATTATTTCTCAACTTCATTTGACTTTTGCTAAATTAACTACATTTGTTGTTCATACATAAGGTAATTTCTTAACTGGGCGATTTTCTGTTCACTGTGTGCTAATTGGTAGTTTGACATACATAAATTAATTTCTGATTAATTCCAAGGTGTTTTTTTCTGTTATTTTTTGTACTTTGCTCATTCCTTCTATAGGCTATCTGCACACCTAGTACTGTAGGCAATGGCAAATTAAAATTCAAAAAGGTTCACATTTGTGAAGCAGTTTTCTGCTGAGTTCTATGTGCAACTGGGATTTAGAACAAGTTAATATTACAGTAATTGAATCCTCTTCATACCTACATGGATTATCCTTAAAAATTCCAGATCAATCGAACAAGAAGTCACTATGATACGCTATTTAGTTTCAGTCATAAGTCAGTTGTGTTATTACTACATAGTGTTGCTAGTATTTTTTGAAAATGGTAATAACTAAGCTCAATGCAGCCTTAAGCTGGTCTAATGTTAATTTCTCGTGCTTTTTAATTTCATAGCCAAGATCTTTTATTGCTACCTTAAAATTTATAGCTATTGCGCAGTTAATAATTAAGGATTGTAGAGAGAAACAGTAAAATACAATGTCATGGAATAAAATAAATGCAGAACATATTTTTAATGAAGAAATTGCCATATTTTTTGAACCATAGATAAGGCACACTTAAAATCCTTCAATTTTCTCAAAAATTGAAAGTGAGCCTTATAATGCAGTGCACTTATCAATTGTGTTATTTCTTGTTTAGAACCAATTGTATGTGGTAAATGGTGCTATTTATTTAATTGCCAGTTACGATTTGTTTGTAAACAGGCCATCACATGCATTAAACCAACAACAACTGCAATGCAGTGTATATGTGGTTCCGAAAGTAGCTAACACATAGCACAGATCGTATTACTGCATGGGGCTCTTGATTGCATTGGCACACACCCAATCAAACATGCAACCACTTTTATTTTATTCTATTCATGTCTAAGAGATTAGGCATATGTGATAGATTAAACTCCCTCATAAGTAATAACAGATTAAACTCTCAGTGGCGAATCAAGCACTCGAGAGTTATTGTGAAAGAGTTGAAAACAGTTTTACACAACCAACTTTTGCTTAATGTAATGTGCCTTATAATCCAGTGCATCTTGTGTATGAAAAAAGAACATCTAACATTAAATTTTTGATACTGTGTCTTATAATCGGATTGGCTCCTTATCGTCTGAAAAATACGGAAGTACACAGTTCTATTTTTTGCAAGAAATACTATGTTGAGCTTATTCTTCTTACTTGAGCCTAGATGTCTTTTCCAAAAATGTATATTTTGTTGACAGTTTATATATTTTGCTGCCATAGGTAAAAGCACTGCTGGAGCTATTATGACATCAGGTGAACTTGTTTGATTGAATTGGTCACATGACAAGGACAATACCAGCGCATCAGTCTTGTCATGTAACCTAAAATCCTAACCCTAATCCAAAACTCTATCCCAAAATGTAAACCAATTTTTGGTTTTTGAAACTTTAAAAAATTACATAAAAAGTGCTCCCATAAAAAATGTAGCTATTAGTAAAACCACACTGACGACCACTCACACAAGAATATACATTTTCCACTCGATCAGGTTCATAATACTGCTAGTCACACAAAGTTAGTGTTATATGTGGACAAAGCTGGATGCGGTTCAAATGTCAAAATAGCTCCAGCAGAGGTTTTGCCCCTGACAGAAAAATAAGCACTATATACCTATCTAATTTCATAAACCCAATTCAGTCTGGTCTAAGACATGGTGAAAAACATTCTCAGACATGCAGTTGCCTGAGACAGCATGCAGGATGGAAATTAACACTTTGATGTCCGGGTTAATTCAAGCGGTTCGCAAAAAAACAGCTGATTCGCACGTGGCTTTGCGCGGGAATATCTCCGTTCCTGTACGGGTTACGGACCTGGTCGAAGTGTCAAAAGATGCGGCAAGTCTTGTAGTTTGCACTGAGAAAAAATTTTTTGCTTGGGGGTGCGGGTTTTTTGTCAGTGACGTCATAAGTGGAGGACTTTTAGGCCACCTTGGCCCATTTTGCCTGGCCCTGGGCGCCAACTCTTAGGTGGTAGTATTTTGCTGAAGTTTTTATTGGATTCTAGGCTACAATCCGAGTCTTGATACTTTGGATGACCTGCTGGGGTTTTGGGTTCAAAAGTTATGATCTAAGTTACTAAAACTGTTTGACTAATTAGTCAATTAGATAATAAATTAATTTGTTTAAGATCATACTTTTGAAGCAGAAACGCTAGAAAGTCGATCAAAGGCTCAAAAGACTTGGACTCGAGCCTAGTTTCCAATGAAAACTTCAGCGAAATACTTTGGCCTAGCGGTTGGGCCTTGGCCCAGGCAACATGAGCCAAATGGCCCCAAAACTACTTCACTTATGATGTCACTCACAAAAAATCTGCAACCCCCAAGCAAACATTTTTTTCAAGTGCAATCTAGAATGCTGTCCGATCCGTTTGAGCTTTGAACAGCTGTCTAGCGCAATCGATGGAGGAGCTAGGGTGTTGGTAAGGCAACTGACAACTGCTGGTTTTAGACCAAAATCGAAGTACGAATATATCATACCCTGGCTCTCAGTGTTGAAAAGCACAATATGTATGTTTATTGCCTTCAAAAAATGCACAAATGCAACTCTAAGCGATGACTAAAATACAAAAAGATGTTATTCCAAATAGGAATGTCAGAAGACTTGCCTCGTAGAAAATCTACAAAGCTAAAATAAAACCCCTATGTCAGGAGACTCCAAACTGTGGCCCATGGGTCAAAACTGGCTTGCAGAGCCATTACATCCAGACTGAAGCCATTTCACCTGGCTGCAAAGACATTTTGTCAATAACGAAAAATGTATTTATGAAACATTTGCTGATTTGGTAGAGTGTAGCATATCCCGAAACTCACCTTACGTAAGATGTCTGGTCCATGAACTGTTTTGCAGTAGCTTATGTGGCCTTTTGGCAAAAAGTTGAGACCCGGCTGTAGGGGATTAATCAATTATTTTTTGGCCGTAACTTGCCAAGCACATTGCTAGATGGCCAATCAAGGGCTCCAAAGATGCAAATTTTCGCCTGGTTTATTTTGAAAGAAAAAAGGAATAAATTGGCACTTGAACTTTTTTCTCTGTCCCTAATGATGTTATCCAAAAAACTTGACCTTCTGTAGTTGTGATGTCACACCAAAATAGTTGAAACCCAAAAGTGCCTGGACTTTTTGAAATCGTAGCTAGGAGTCTTCCTGGTTCTTTGCAGGGTTTGAACAGGTCTCTAGCTGTATCGATTGCTGAGTTATGGATGAATATCTACGAGCCAAATTTGTTGCTTTTGCAGGCATTTGAAAGTTAAGCCCTTGTTTGGTCTTTAACTGCAAAGAGTTTCATGAAAGGGACATAAATGTGCTAACTCAAACTGCCTGGCGTCCAGTCTGTTTTTGAAACCCACCCAGGACTTAAAGTAATAAATTTTGTCCCAGATGTGGAACACTGATGGCAACCGTAGCTGTTTTTTTCGCAGAGTAATTTTGGTCAACTGTCCCATAATAGTATTAAAACTTGTCATAGCAGTATTCATTAGCCTACCTTTTCAGATCCTTTTCAGACATTACTGAATTGACTATTTTTTTTTGTCATTTCAAAAAAATTTCAGGATTTTGACTGATAAACAAACCCAGAACCATAGCAGCCAGCTGGTAATTTTAGGCAAGTACCAATCCCAGGTTTTGGGCATTGTGCTCTAGGTCACAGATACAATAAATTGCTTGCCCTTTCAAGTTGAGATGCTTGCAGTGCTCCTTCATGTATGCTGATTTTTTTTGTGTGTTTTTACACATACAGTCCCTGATTAAGATATACAAGTTTTGTGGATAATTTCTAGATTGACTTCGCTGTTATGAAACTAATACCACTGCATATACTCAGCAGTTTTTATCTTTTTTTTGAAACAAAAAATCTGTAAGCAGTTGCAAATAAAGTTGGTTTGCTGTGCATGAATCCAGTGCAAATTTTGCTATAATTTGTGGAAAAAAGCAGTTGCATGCTGGCTATCTTTACTTAACCTTTATGACAATTTTGTCAATCAAATTACTATTGGATTGAAAGTGATCTTTCTGTAAGTCTGTAGTTTTACACTGCAATGTAATCTCAGGATTAAAGTTGTTGGGCTTAACAGGTGCTTCTCTAAAATTGTAGACTTTTTGTGATGCAAGTACTGCAGTGTATCAAGTGTTCATAATTTTTTTCCATTAATTAAAATACTTTGCTGAATGACAAAAATGCTGAACAGTAACCCATGATTTCCTTTCTTGAATTGTCTTGACTTCTTTCCTGTCTTGAATAAAGCACAGCAGAATTTGTTAGAGAAGTGTTATTTTTCATTAATTGGAAGCCTTTGGTTTAGAGACTTATGTGATTGCTTGTAATTAACAGGCAAACCTAGTGGTCTACGCTGTGCACGAAAACTGAGGAACAGAAGAAGAGATCAGAAGTGGCACGACAAGGATTATAAGAAATCTCATCTGGGAACTGCTCTGAAAGCAAATCCATTTGGTGGCGCTTCCCATGCAAAAGGAATTGTTCTGGAAAAAATGTATGGTGTATTTGATAACTTACCAAGCTGTGGTGTTGATAACTTACCAAACTGTTGCTACAAAAATATTATGCATATTTGTTGTTTAACACCTTCGGTGCCAAGTGAATTCACCTTTAAGACCAGCGTGAGCCACTTTTTTCCATCACTTTACACCACTATAACTAGGTTGATTGAGCTAGAGAACTGTTCAAACCCTCTAAAGATGCAGGAATTCAGGTAGTTTCCACCAGGCTCTGTGCTCCAACGCCAAGAGCCAATTTTTTGTCAAAAGTTTTTAGTGAAAACATGGCTATGATACGAGTCCTTAGAGCTTTTCATTGGCCATCTAGTGCCTGTGGTTAAAAAGGTATGACCAAGAAATCAATAATTAGATAATTAATTAATCAATTAGGGCATTTGTTGTTTTTAGGTCATAACTTTTGAACCAGAACGCTAAAAAGCTAATCAAAGTCTAAAGACTCAGATTATAGCCTAGTTTCCAGAGTCAAAAATTGGCTTTGGGGCCTGGTAACCTCGCCAAAAATGCCTAAACCTACCCTTATTATGACATCTACAAAAAAACCCCAATCCAAAACATTTGAATTTTTAAAAATCTAAACTAGAAGACTAGCCGCATCTTTTTAGGGTTTGAACAGCTGTCTAGCTCTATCTCCTGGCGAGTTTTGGTGGTGCAAAGTGACTGTAAAATAGTGACTCATGTGTGATTTTGAAGTACGAATACATTGTACACTGGCACCAAACATGTTATTACCTGAACTTGGTCATCCTAGAACTACTAATGTGCATTGGTCATGTATTCAATGGTATAGAAAAGTGCACTTTAATAAAGCATTCTTGCAAAATTGTGTCTCAACAAAATCCAATTCATACTATTTGAGAAGTTCACTTAAATTAAACTTGTTAAACAAAAATACGTGTAATACCTCTGAAATTTGCATCATGAGTATTAATTGGCTCTTCCTGTTTCATTATTTTGCTGGTTCTAAGCTGCATGCCAGACCTGCGAAACTCATGCTGCAAACATAAAAATTGTTTTCTTGCTATGCTAAAAAATTGCATTAACATCTTGGCTGCCGGGTTAATTCAAGCGGTTCGCAAAAAGCATCTGATTCGAACGTGGCTTTGCGGATGAATATCTCCACTCCTGTTCGCTCTAGCGACTCGGCGAATATCTCAAAAATGTGGCCAGTCTAGTAGATTAGACTCGAAAAAAAATTTTTTGCTTGGGAGGTGCAGGTTGTCTGTGAGTGACGTCATAAGTGGAGGACTTTTAGGCCACCTTGGCCCACTTTGCCTGGCCCTGGAGGCCAACCGTTAGGTGGTAGTATTTCGCTGAAGTTTTTACTGGAAACTAGGCTACAATCCGAGTCTTTTGATACTTTGGATGACCTGCTGGGGTTTCTGGTTCAAAAGTTGTGATGTTAGTTAGTAAAAATATTAGACTAATTAGCTAATTAGATAATTAATTAATTTGT
>Ga0210059_1006051_pt1 | contig 19435 bp, 11 predicted proteins | sample Ectturendosymbi2_FD_188042 | JGI IMG/M metagenome (GOLD analysis project Ga0210059, IMG submission 188042) | Ecteinascidia turbinata endosymbiont from Florida, USA - Sample 2 (SPAdes) (version 2) | ecosystem: Host-associated > Tunicates > Ascidians > Unclassified | place: Key West, Florida... | reverse complement strand
TGACCTGAAGGCAGCAATAAGAGCGATCCCAAGGGAGGAATGCGGGAGGGTCATCGAGAACTTTGCCCGCCGGATCCAAATGTGCCTGCAGCGCCGGGGAGCTCATTTGGAGCACATTTTTTTGAGTGCCAGTGAAACAAAGAGTTTTTGTAGCACACACTTGAAACTTTGGAGATGTCTGCTACACAGGCTTGGCCTAATGTAGCTGAAGTTTTGTGTCAATCTAAATGAAATTTTCGAAGTTATTCGATTTTTGGTGGTGACCGTTTGTTTTGTGTCACCCTGTAGTTGGCTTTCGTTTTTGACCCCCATCACCAGAAACTTGCGGCTCGCCTGAAAATACGTTGTTGCTCCCAGATTTTGTTTGTTTTTTAGCCACTGCAGCATGTTTCTGTAAATGCGGACGGGAAAATGTTTCCACTGTCCAAAGTCAGTTTTCAGAGCATATCACCACGTAGATAACTATCTTAGCAAACTCTTCACACAGACGTTTGGGTTAGATGGTGTCAGCTGAAGTATGCTTTTACCCAGTGTCCTGCTGAAGAATTGAATATTTACACGTGTTTGTTTTGCAGCTACATGCCGAAGCAAGTTCACTTCCAAGCAGAACTTGCTCATACTCTTGACACTTGCTGGAGTGGTGATGGGCATAGCGCTCGGTGCTGCACTAAGGGGTACTGGACTCAACCGCGAGCAAATACGATACCTTTCCCTGCCCGGTAAGCTGTTCCTTCGGGCTTTGCACATGCTAGTCCTGCCCGTCATTGTCTCCAGCATCGTCTGCGGATTCGCCGGCCTCAAGGGAGCGTCGAAAGGAAAACTTCTGACGAAAACAATGGCCTTTTATCTCACGTCGTCGATGCTGGCAGCACTTACCGGTAAGTGGATACCATTGTTGCACAAAAACAACTCAAAACGTTTTCAGATCAAGCCAACAAATCGCGAATGCGTCAAAGATCTATTCGAACATTAATGACGGCTACTACTCAGCAATTCCTTAGTTTCACATGAATATTGAAATATTTACCTTTTTCCACTTAATCGCCCAAAACCTTTCGATAAATTATCATTTTTGCCGAGGTAAGCCCTCTTCGAGGTAATAAACCTCTCAAGAGGTAGAATGAACTTGTACTAGAAGCAGATGCAGGCTTGGCGTTTGAGGCGTAGTTGGGAAAAGGTGCCCAGTTAAGCTATACCTTGTTGCAGTTGTTGCTAAGCTGTCCCGAATTGGAGTTTTTGGATACGTTACCAGTGAAGTCTTAGCCTTTAAGTTAGAATAACGCTGGGTGTCCGTCTGTAATCGGGACAGCAGTTTCACAAACATTTCGTCAAATATCTTGGTGGCAGGGACCCGGAGATCGGGAGCATGACAAGGGCATTGTTCCCTGCCCTTTCAAAAAGGGGCAACGAGTCCGAGGTGCCTTTTTATAACAGTATCGTGGGTAATTTCATGAGTTATCAAGATCCAATTGAAACAAATTTATTGCAGCTATTCGCGCACTCAGAGTATAAAAGAATGGTTGTCTATAATTTCTGTTTCTGTTATTATTTTTGAGGTCAGCATTGTTGTTGAACTGAAACAAGGATATTGGCAACGATTTTTTTGTTTTTTATAAGTTTCCATTTACCTCAACTCTTTTGCTGCCTCCCTTCCCCTCACCGCTGCTCCGGCGCTCGTGCTTGGTGGGGGGGGTATGGCACCACGATAAATATTGTACCAGTCAATGGATTAGCGACGCTGCGACAGTGGCGCAACCGACATTTTCTATTAAGGCGGGACAAAAGCTGGAGTTCGCAAACTTGAGTTACATATGCAGGTTAGAAAACAATACGTTGCTAAAACCTGCAGTTTTTGTTCAACCCATTCATGAATCACAAAACATTCGTTGATGAAAAGTCTAGTAGGCGTGTACAAGAAGCTGAAGAAAGATGTCCTCTTGTTCTCATCGTAGTTTGATACTCTTTTGTCTTCGGAAGAGGAGAGCGACGGTGTCCTGTCCACTTTAACCTTGGCTCAGGGACGGATCCAGCTAGTAATGTTAGGGGGGGAACGATTTCAGTAATATTTGGTAGTCAAGTCTCTTATCGGCTTCGCTACTGTAAGAGGGATGAAGTATACTTCACAACACTGCTGTAACAAAACAATGGACGACAGAATGGCCTCATAATTTCAAAGGCCACGATCGTGGTTTCTGCGGGGTTTTAAAGGGTTTTAAAGCAAGGTGCTTGTGGTTTATTAGTGTTTGCCCAGTTGTTTTAGGTGTGCTTCGCTGGTGTAATGTCAGCTATCCTTGCCAGTACCAGATCGAGATGACGCCAGTTTTTCGATCTTGTATGGCGACAGTTGACGTGCAAAAAATCCGGCGAAGTAGGCGTTTGTTGCGCGCAGCTGATGTTCACTGCACATGCCCAACGCTCTTTTGTCCATTTGCACTTCGTTTTCCATTGCCGTGCTTTCCAAGGAAACCTGGCCAAGAATCATGATCATTGCCAATTCGTGCGTTAAAATCTGCAAGAACATAAACATGTTCGATAGTTGGGATTGATTTCAATGCAGTAGACAGACTGTCATAGAAGCATCTTTGGTCTCTTCAGCACTAGAAAGAGTTGGCGCATAAACACAGACAGGTGTTCAGCAGAACGGATCTGTATAGTTTTACCATCGCGACTCGTTCTGAGACATCAATAGGCATGCTGGTGCGTTCGACCAGTTTGTTGGGAATTAAAGAAACCAGTGCCGTGAATAGCAGCCTCCTGTTTTCGTCCTGACCAGTAGAACGTGTTGTTTTTCTCCTCACATGCTTCCTGTAAAGCGACGATGTCAACTTGTTTGCTTTGTTTCCAGTTCCTGGTCCAGCACGGGCGGATCCAACCAGTAAGGTTAGCGGGGGGAGGCGATTTCAGTAATGTTTGGTGGCCAAGTCTCATAACTGCGTCGTTGCTATAAGCGGGATGAAGTGTACTTCACAACACTGCTGTGACAAAACAGTGGACGGAAAAATGGCCTTGTATCGCGAATGTTTTCCGAATTGTAAAAAGTCATGGTGAATAAAGTCACTTGTGTAGGTTTTAGGGGGAGCAATCGCCCCCCCTGATCCGCCTCTGGTCCAGAATATCCATCTTTATCAAAGAAGGGATATTAGGGAAATTGTATTGTGGTCTGGGTCAGTAGAATATCCGGGTATCATGGTTCGAACATTCGAGCTACCCAGATGGAGAGCACATTGAGTATTTTTTGCAGCAGGTAAAATATTTACGTCTACATTTGACTTTTGCTCTACCCCAGCTTTTTTATAAATGGTTGTTGTACAGCTTAGCACATCGAATTGATTTTTAGAACTTTGCCTACGCTTGCTTGTCGGCACAGCAACGTTGGCGATTATTAACTCTGTTGTAGGTGTATCACCGAATGCCAAGACGTACTTGTCCACCACATACAATTTGCGCAGAGAACAATTTTTGTTTGTAGAAGGGTTTATGACGTAACAAATTTCGAACACTGAGTTGTAATCGAAGCCGGATCTCAAGAAATCTGAACTGTAAAGCAAAGAAAACTAATACCTTGTCGGTGATACCAGGCCCGTAGCCACGGGGGCATTCGGGGGCAGTGCCCCCCAAATATTTTTGTGCCCCCCAAATTGTGTCGTGTCCACAAAAATTTGTTTTAAACATATAATAAAAACAAAAATATTGCCCCCCTAATATGTCTTTTGCCCCACCACACCTTATTAACTGGCTACGGGCCTGGGTGATATCCAATCAGTCACTGAACTCTCCACACTGTTAGTGATAATTAATGAAATTCAGGCAAGTTCTGTCTGTTGAATCAAGACTTTGAGTGACTGATGAATGAAGTGCAGCGATTGAGGCTTGCTTTACGCGGACATTGACAAATACACAACGCATGAACGACGAAGCGCTGTTCCTTTCTGTTTTTTAACAGATCACAGTACCTTCCGAGAACCTGATGATGTGCTTGCTTTAATTAGCTGTGGAATGTTGTGTGGAGTTACTGTACCGCTTCCAACCGTGGAAATTATTGAACCTTGAAAGCACTACAGTGACGCAATAAATTATTTTTAGAGCTTCAAGCCACATAGTTTCACCATCACCATTTTTCTCGAAAAGACTTGACCTTCTTCTGCGAGGAAGCGTATGTAGGGTTCGAAATGTACCATTGGCGCTTACCTCAAACTTTACCAATTGCGAGGAAAGTCTATTCATAGTAAGAGCACTGGTCTGGTCCCGCACCCAAAACACCTGGCATTTTTGGTTTGCCAAACCGGGGTAAGAGCAGAGCTGCTTAAAAAAAGTTCCCCCATTTCGTTCGTTCCACCTTTCTGTTTCGCTAAAGCCCGCGCCAAAGCAGCAAAATCCTACAACTGGTGAAAACCGAAACCGCCGCCGGATTGTTCTGCAAACGCGCGGTCACGTACTTGCTTCAAAAGCAAGGAAGGTCAGGGCAGCTGCATTGGGCCCCGCGCCAAGGTGTTTGGGTAGATTATTCATTTTCGCCAGATACACCTTCCGCTTGAGAATTCAGTAGAAATGCCACATAGATTTCATTGTTAACAAAGAACGCTCTCGTCAGAACTAGCGAACTTCCTCTCGAACGTTAGCAAACATGCTCAATTCTCGTGTTAGTGCTTTACCGTATATCTGCGCTCTGCCACGATCGTAACACGGTTGACTGAACACGATGATGTCATAAAATCACTGCTCAGAGGGGCCCCGCGCTTAGGTCTTGCATTGGGCCCCGCGCCCAGGTCTTGCATTCGACCCCGCACCTGCTAGGGCCGGCCCTGAGGAAGGTCGAATGGAAATAATGCAGACATTCTCAATGTGGGATGGTGCGTGTCAGGAGGAACTAACCGTTACACGTCTAAATGTGAAATGAAACGAGAGCATTCGCTTTACACGAAACTGCGAAATTACGTAGATATTCACTGCAGTCCCGACGCCAGGGGGAGGCTTTTGTAGGCTTAGTACCCAAACAAAGCTTCAAATACCCCAAATTGAAATATGAAACGCTAGAAATCAGTGGAGTTTTTATCAATCCGTATTCTGTTCTGTCATTTATGGACAGAGCAGTATTGCCTTTGTCTGGGTTTATTTTTTCGGTCATAGACTGAATTTTGTTTGAAATGGCCGAAACAATTAAGTCAATTCGGTCATAATGACTGCAAAGGTAGGCCAGTGAATACTGTTACGGCGAGTGTTAATATTATTATGGGACAAATGACCAAAATGACTCAGTGAAAAAAACAGGCCCCTGTTACCTAGAATGACATCGCCTGATGATTTTTGATGCGTTTGTGATGTTGTGTACGTATTTGAGGCTTGAGCGCAAAGTTACAGCAGCATTCGTTGCTTGGGGTGTGGAACATGCAGTTAACCCATATGCCTAGTTTTATACGTCCAGAAATCTGACTTCCTCTAGTCTTGATCAACGTATTGTGTGTAGGCCTAGTGATTGTTGTGAAATGGTGTATTATGGCTAGCCCAGATACATAGGCGTAGCCAGTGGGGCCCAAGAGGACCTTGCCGCCCCAAAAAATTGTAGCATAACGTGTTGTTTTGTGCTTTAAGAGGCGGTGTCCCAAACAAAATACTGTTGCTCGCTGAAAGTCTAAATGTTTGCCCCCCAAAAACAATTTGGTCTGACTACGCTACTGCCCAGATGGTCTTTTCGTATTTTGTACTGCATAGAGGCAAGATGCCTTTAGTACTTACGACCAAGGTTACACATTTGCGCAGCTTGCTGTTCAGGCAGCAAGATGGAGTTAATAGTGTAGTTAGAAGGGTTTATTTGGCAATCACTGCTAACCTTACCCCGACACAGTAGTGCAGTTAGTGGATTATCTATGTTAATCATGTTGCGTCCAGGTGGGTCCAGTCCGTACTTGTCAACATTTGTAGCCTATCTCAGATGCAAAATAGTACTAATCTATACATGCGTCATGTATCGGGAAAGTAACAAGTCTAGACATCAGAAAGGTTCAAGCATGCGTTTTTCGAATAGTAAAAAGCCCGATGCGCATGCTTTTTAAGCAAAATTCACTTGACCTCAGCGCATGGTACACTTTATCAATTTGCGTTAATGTAAGAAAACGTTCATTGCGGTGCATTGCTTTGACCGGCCCCAGATTTGTTCCTTTAGTCACATTGTTTTCACAATTGAACGATAGACTTGATTCCGTTTTCTTGCGAATTAACTGTTAACTTCTACATTTTATTACATTTCCAAAAAATTGTCGTCAATTAAATGATAATGATTAAGACCAAATTCCTTTTGTTAAGCTCGTTCAAAAATTTTAGTTGCAAACTACGAGCCTTTTATGGGCGTTTGTGGGAATATATTTGATAATTTTATAATAAATTTGCCTGCAATGTAAATCACAGCTTGCAAATGATGCATCATAAATCAAACGTAAATTTTCTGATGTCAAGCCACCCAGCTCAAACGTAAAGCTCCCCTATTGAATATCTAGCGACGGTTCTGATTCACTGTGCAGCAAAGCAACATGCAGTGAGTTCAATAGAAAGCAATCTGCGCTGCTCACACAGCAAAATTGTTTTACGTCATTTACTGAATCTTGCCTTCGGGGAAGGCAGAGCTTTATTTAATAAACAGTAGCGTAATTGAGTTGCAGCGCGTGTGGTGTTACTAGTCTGTTATGGCGACAACACATGCTACTCTACGGCAAAGCAAGGCTAGCTGCATTTACCCGGGCTTGCTGCATTGTCGCTAATTGCTTGCGGTATGAGCTGACAGCTGTTTGGTTTCTTGCAGATTGCTACGGTAAAGATCATACATGAAACCTCAAAGGTAGTGCTTCTCATTCTTTTATTGAGACGACCCAGATACCACGCGTGAAAGAAATCCTCACATTGCGCAAAAGAAATACTTACCTTCGGCTACCTACCGTACCAAACTACTTTTCAAACTTGAGTTCCAATTTTTTTTAAAGGTTGAAACCAGGGATCACAACTGCTCGCTTGCTACTACAATGCCAGCAAAGAATGACACGTGCAGTCATTGTGATGTCACAATGGTAATCGTGGCAATTGGTAGCTACAACACATCTTGCGTCAGAATCAGAGTAAAGTAATAGAGCACTCAGTGTCAATGACGTCATGGTATTTCTGCGCAAATAATTAATAATATTACGGCGACCTTCCCTAAAGTAAACGGCCATCCACTTTTGGGTCGCAACCCAGGGTTTACGATAAGAGGCACTGGTTTGAGGCTGAAGGCTTGGTACGTCGTGACCATCGTTCTGCGCGACACAAGGCAAGGGCAGCTGCCAACACAAACCCACGTGACCTTCTCATCGACGCGACGCCCAAAGGAATATCGACGTTGAAATATGCGACCAGGACGTTGCTGCAGGAGGCGCCACGGTAAGCTCTCAGCGAATTTATGTTTCTGCGGCGCGGGGTTCCAAGTGCCGGGCACGCAGCCGGTCGGTGGTCTGGAACAGCGGTTCTCAACTTTTTTGGCCCGCGGACCGCCTTTTCAGAAAAAATATCCGCAGGAGCAGGACCGCTTTGGTTTGCTAACACCTCATGAACAACTAATCGAAAGTGTATTGCACACAGATCAGTGAATTCAAGGGCATGTTCAGCTTTAGTCCTGAAACACTCTGTGGACCACTAGAAATTCCAGGCGCACCACTGATAGTCCATCTGGATCACATTGGGAATCCCTGATTTAGATCAGTGGTTTTCACCCTGGGCATTTATTTCAGGAGTTGCAATTAGAGAGTTACGCCTGGTAGAAGCCAGGCTTAGCCTGTTCTTTGCGATTGGACGACGAAAATCGTGGATAGGGTTCTTTAAAGTTATAGTGAATTGCTACAGTGGGTCGCGGTACAAAACAGGTTGAAAGTCGCTCGTTTAGATAAAAGAACTTTGCTGGATGGTAAGCTGCGGAACATTTTACTGTTACACTGCAAGCAAGCTTTCTCCCCTCTGGTAAAATCCAGCTGCTGCGCCCTGTTCGACCCGTCAATATCTGTCGCGCAGCGCGCTCTTTCTAGATGCTGTGGTCGATGACACAGTGCCGCGGCGAACAAGAAAGACACCCAGTTTAAAAAATCTGCACATGCATTGGCGCGACTGGTTGAGAGTTTCAAGAGGCAAGCGTTTTGTTCCCTCTTTGAAGTCACATATGCGGCGTTTTCCTCTGAGATAAGTTTTGTCATGAATTGGTGCGTCTTTAACAGCTTTTGATGTTTTATAAAGGAAGTGTGAATTTGTCCAAATAGAATTCAACAAATTACGGGTTAATTTACAAGCAATAAAACGTCGGCGTGTAAGGTAAAACACAAAACTGGTTCAACGTTTTCTGCGAATATAGCAAAAGTGAGGTTGGTTCTTACTCAGCAACAAAGCTTCGAATGGAAAAGTATGTCTTTCCAGAAACTCAAGTCAATCTACGCTGCAAGCAGGGCTGTCAAGCCGCAACTCAAATTTCAGGATCCAGTTCCAACATCTAAAAGTTTTTGCTTCCAGTATCAAGCGAAATTTCTGACCTATTACTGTTTGTCAGTTATTTTGCTTCTCAGAGTAAAGGAATGAAGTTTAGCGATTGCTTTTTTGATATGTGTGTTGTGTAGATTGAAACATTTTGGTTAGATGTCACATACCCACAACAAGCTACAGTTCGGTAATAACTATAACCACTAAAAACATTGGACTTAGTGTTAAACCTCAATTGCATTTCTTTTTCTAACCCAAACCCTAACACGACTCGCCTATACAGTAGACCCTAAGCCCAATCATAAGTTTTCTCAGCGTATTTGATATGTAGAATATGACTCTGTGCATGCGCACATGGCATAAAGTCAGAAATTTCGCTTGACACCGGCTCCAAAATTATTTGAACCATTGAAAACTGAAAAATCTTGCATTATTTGCACAACTCGCTTGCGCCACAACTAGGACTGTGGAACTGGAACCCAAATTTCAGACTCCGGCTCCACTATCTAAACGTCTTTGGTTTCGACTCCAGCTCCAATTATCAAAAATTTCGTGGGTTCCGGCTCTCGCTCTACTACAGCCTTAGCTACAAGTAAATAGCAATGCACTTCAGCAGTTCGAGAAGTTCAAGTAAATTGGATGGTATTTACGTGTGGGAGATGACGGAAGACAGATGAAATAGCAATACAAGGATTGGCAAAGAAAACACAGCGTTGCGTGAGCTTCATCGTTCCGAGGTCACAAAACGGGAGCTTTCAAATCGCAAAGCTGTCAGTTTTTTAAAATTGGTCTTTGTTCCGATCCTCACCTTTGGCCATGAGCAAGGCAGCAAACCAGGAGAAATTCACGTGGGGGTGGGGGCAAAATGATTGGCGCTTTCACAATGTTTTTGAAAATTTTAGGGGGCAATTGCCCGGTTTCCCCCCTGGTTGCAGGCCTGGCCATGAATCTTGGATAATGATTGAAAGAACTTTTTCAAGTACAAGCGGCAGAGATGGGATTTTTGTGGAGGGCGCACGGCGTGACACTTCGCGACAAAGTGCGCAGCTGTGCATTTTGCAAACCCATGTATGTCGATCCACTTCTCGTCTATATGGAGATATCTCAGCTACGATGTTTCGACCCAATGACCAGAATATTCCAGGAAAGATTGCTGAGCAACGTCCTGCTGGTTACACCCACGGGAAAGCGGCCCGGAGTTCGACCTAGGACAAGGCGGCGTGATTACACGGCTGACATTCCTTGGTCCCGTCTTGGTTTGAAGCCAGCAGAAATATTAAATTAGAGATTGCTAAAAACCGTGAGGTATTTCGAGTTCCCCTAGGGCTGCTACCTGACTCTTCCGTGAGGAAAACGGGTGCGAAAAGTGAGTGCCCTGGTTGCCCTGATTTTGAAAACGTTCACGCCGATAGTGGGACGGCCTCACTCAGACACCCGTCTCACACCCTATGCTTCATTCAAATTTAGGTTGCGCCTTCTTTGCCATCACGGATTGCTTCCACGGGAGGTACATCTACAACCAGTTCACTTCTGATTGATTGCAGTGCCAAAGGGGAAAGTTGCAGTCAAAAACATATTTATCAAAAAAACTCATTTTAAGATTTGAGGTCTTTGCCAAGGTTTCTCCATTGTGTGAAGATGTTATACAGTAGTTGCAAGTTGGCGAAAATGCCTCATTAAACCAAGTTGTGCATATGTGCAAGGTTCAGACATTTGCATGTTGTTAGCAGGTTGCTGACCAACAGCCCGCGCTACTTAGGCCGCAATCTAAGATGCAGTTCTTACTGGAAATACTTTGTGGTTTTGAAGGGGAAAGCATTTCAAGTAATTACCAATAAACAGATTCAACCCCCCTTGATTCGATTAAGTACGTCCATACGTCAACCGGGGTTTGAACCAGGGCTGTTAAGCTGGAATGCAAATTTCAAGTTCCGGATGCAAGCCTCTAAAATATTTTGGTTCCAGCTCCGGCATGTGTTTGGTTCTGGTACTGGTTCTAAAATTATTTATTCCAGTGAAAACTTAAAACCATTGTACTGTTGCACAATTACACAAGTATGGATGAGGTATCGCAAAATGATCTTTTGAAGGGATTGGAAGTTGCGTGCAAAAAAGTTTCAGCAGCCTTGATCTACACCGGACGACGAAAGTTACGTACACATAAGGAACCTGGCATCCATATGTGGTGCTAGGTATTCTTCCACATAGTTCGATTCACCCATTCGCATTGAACGTGTTAAAATTTTTCCCACTACATTTAGTTAAACGGAAACAGATTAAGTCACTCCAGTTCTGGCTCCAGGATATCTCCAAGCTTCGTTTCAAGCTCCAACCATCCAAACTTGCTCGGGCTCTGGCAACACAGCCTTGGTTTCAACTTGTGGCTATCAGCCTGATAAGCAAAAACAGTGACATTGTCTGTGTGCAAGGCAACAAGACTAAAGTACTAAAAAGTGATTGGCTGTATTTTCAGTACACGTTACAAGCGCAAGGTCCTTCATATTCAACCGCACAGGCGTGTGGTGGGTAGAGCTTGAACGTATTATTGTCAAGAATTTGCAAAGTGTGCATGAGATTGCAAAAGTAACACTGGGATTGCGAAATTTTTGCAAAAACCTGTTTAGGGGCGATACATGCGTGCTATGTGCTGTTGCTCTACGAAGTCGTACAAAAAACTTTCCCTTAGCAGCTGACTGTCAGGCGTACGAATTCCGAGTTATTTGTAAGAACTAATTCTGACCAAACAGATACCGAATGTTAATCTTCAAGAATTCGGAAAATGCTATTTTCTGAAATAGAACAGGGTTTGTCCGCGTTAAGGTGGTTCTTTTGATTGCAGGCGCAATAACTGATTTGCAGTTCCACTCCTAATAAACCAAGTCTTCTTCCCCCTCAATGTTCGGCAAGTGTCTACTTCGCTGACGCAAGAATTGACTTTTTCTTTTGAGACGTTACGTTTAGTCGCTTACAAACTTGGATAAAATCTCAAACAGGAACGCAATAAAGCGGACCAAAAACCCATGCGCAAAAGCAGACGATACGTAAAAGTTCCCACTCCGTTCTATCAAAGATCAGAGGTGCATCTACGCTGTGACCACTAGAGCAGAAAGAAACTTTGTCCAAAAGCATAAGCATTCTACCGCAGCAGAAACGCAAATGACCTGAGACTGCAAGTGCAGATTGCGTTCGCTTCCACTGGCATGTTGACAAACAGTGTCATAGCGACTCTCCCAAGCGTGACTGTTGTTTAGTTCAGGTGTTTCAAGTAACATCCTATAGTATTGACAGACGTTCTCCCAGACCTATGCTTGCTGCTGTGTTGAAGGATAGACTTGAGTGTGGCTTAATGCTAGGTTTTCAATTTTTTAAAGTTGATGTTGCTGTGAAAAAATATTTGCACATCCAGGTTCTCTAACCGCTCGCTTGCAGGCAACTTAAAGTTGTTTGCTCCGGTTTGGTCAGTTTTTTGCATTTACTAGCTTGTTTTGAGTGCTCCTTGTAAGCAAAAAAGGTTGCATCCTGTAGAAAACATTTATCCCAAAACTTGAAAAAGTGCGTGGCAGACATGCAGTTTCTGCCTGAATCAGGTATGTTTTTGCTCTTGAAGTCCCACGTGGAATGGGTCTCAGTGAGACCATAAACTTAAGTGGTACTTGTAGTGGCGGATCTAGACCAGGCATTTTTTCGGGTTGAAGTCATATAAGGGGGAGCCAAAAGAGTCTTCACTTGTTTAATTATCCCAGATTATCTGTGCCAATCGTTGGGTATCACACAAAAGTGGTTGCGTTTTGTAGGCCAAGAAAGTAGCTATTTTTATTGGTTGAACTACACGATCTTTCGGAAAATCAACACAGTACATTAACTCGCAAAACGTTTGAAGCGGGTCAAAAAATGGGCGCCTATTTTTCACAAGCTGCACAGTAAACAAGAACACTTTTGGTGTCACAAACAATCTCTTATAATAAAATGTATTTAAAAGATATACCCTACAACAGCATACTGCTCGCTAGTGTTTGACACTGTTTTAGCAATCCTTAAACGAGATCTGAAGAACCATGCCTGAATCGTATTCTCGATCTGATTAGTAGAACGGCTCTTCTTACACTAACAAGTGACAACTCAAGTCCCACGACAGGAGTCGAGTAAATAGGTAAATGACAATCCCGTTTCCAGACAAAGCTTGTGCAGGTACATGTACATGGAAAAGCATATTTATTGCTGAACCGACAATTCAAAAACAACAAAAAGTACTGCAAGGCATTTGCTATGGCATTACTCCCACTTTAAATACCTCTGCTGACTATCGTGAAAAACAATCTCATAATTGCATGATGTATTCACACTTGGCCTAAAAGCATATTACCACACAAAGCATTTAATGCCCCTAATAACGGTATAATTTCAGTCAATCAAAAAGGTGTAATTTAAATCAATCAAAAACGGTTTAATTTCAATCAATCCATACTGCTTCACATGCTTGGACGTGGACTTCCGATGTGAGAAAAAAACATCAATCCCACGTAGTCCCGGTTTAAAAAAAGTTGCAACACTGTTCAACAGAAGCAAGACACCGACAGCCCAATGTCTAATAATTTGCATTACATACATAACCCAAGCCTTTTTGCTTGTGATGTGTCTGTTTATAAACATTTTTCTCGCTTTTTCAGCCAACACACCACAAACTTTACTAAACTCCAAATTTTAGCTGTTTATCGATGCATCGTTTATCTGTCGTAACTTAAACAAGCTAAATAGCAAACAAGCTGATGTTGGCTGCGGATTTTGCAGACTACTTATAGTTTGTCATATTCATCTTAGGCCAACTTTATATCGAAGCGTAAACGTTTACCACAACCGAAAGACTTGTGCTATTTCGTGATATACATTGGAAGCTCAGCGCTAAGAACAAGCGGTGGCCGAATCGGGGGTGCCGCATGGGCCTAGGTCCTCCAACTTTTTTGTGGGTGAGCCTGGCCCCCTACTTTTACATTTTAAATTTTGCTTAAATAAGTAAATCGCTTAATGAAAACAAATTTCTGTAGTTTCTCTGACGTGCTCTTGTGCCCCCCATCTTTGAAAAAGGTTCCTCCACCACTGCTAATAACACAGTTACCTTCTCAAAGCAAACTGTAGGAAAGTAGCGGATTTTCCCGGTAATCGTAGTATCCGAAACTGTGGCTCAGGGCCACTCAAATGGCGGTCCGCGGTCCGAATCCGGACCTTTGGATGGCGACGGCCGGACCTCGTCAGCCACTCAAAGGTGTATTCTGTACCCAGAAGTTTTTATACCAAAATTTTACTCTTTTGGCCGTACTTCTAAAGCATTTACTCCTCACCAACTGTGTGATTGTCGATCAAGCTGTTGTTCAGCTATATTGCAGTGCACACCTGAGTTGGGCAAGCTACGATTTTTTGGTTCAAAGTAATTGCTTCGTCATAATTGCTCAGCAATAGCTCGTCAGTACAATGTCTATCCTGGTGAAAATAGTGGATTCAAGGCTAGAATATAGCAACGAAACCTTTTCTTTCCGAAAACAATACAATTATACATATTTATTTGTGCACAGTTATGAAAGATGCTTGAGTAAGGGAAGAGTTTTTCAGAGATTTTGGTCCTTTAGGAATGTGAAGAAAAGCTAAGGCATTTTCAGCTTTTTTAGGAAATGATAAAGAAAAGGAAACTGTTCAATTTTTGGCTGACATAGTGTAACACCTCAACGACTTGAATGTAAAACTTCGAGGAGTAAAACATAGCCACTACTCTTGATTTGATCACTACTACTTGTCCTTTCCAGAAAAAGTTTAATATCTTCAAACAAGTCATTCAAAACGAACTTAGTCATTTTCCGAGGCATTTGGGGAAAATAAAAGGAAGAAGATTCCAGATATATTCAACTTATTGAAACGTTGATTACCAACATTGTCGAACAGTTTGGCGACTTTCTTTTCGAAAACCAGTTGCTGCTCTTTCCTCAAAACCCTTTTTAGTGACAGACGTTACCGAATTCTCGACTGAAGCAAAAAGACACATGCACATGTCTGCACCGAAGATGAAGTGGAAATTTTTATAGGTACCGGAGGTCTGCTGGGCATCTTCGCATATATTTATAGGCAACGACCCATCATTTACTGATGAAAGGGGCGGAGCTGACCTCCGGCAGCTTGACACCACTGGTGTGGACGCAGCCAAAGCTCAACTGGAATTAATCGAATTCCAGTAGAATGTAGCAGTGAAATAAATATTTTTTATGGCACACTTGAGAACTTCTTGTCAAAGGAAGGTATCTCAAATTTTTCCACTCCTCGCAAATAATCAGTGGAAACTCTTACAGTGTTTGGGTCTACCCGCTGCTGGAGGGGCGAATTGTTCCCTCCTGCCAGCTACAGTAAATGTAAAACTCGGCCCCCCACTTGGCTTATACTGTACTTCAGTTTCAGTATTCTATTGGTTTTCAGTAGTTTTTTTGCGTTTTTCGGAGTATTTGTTGGTGATTTAGGGTTTTAGTATAGCCATCCACATCCGGATTCACCGTCATTTCTCTGGGTTTTTCTGAGTCTTGCTAGCAACCCCCCTACAGTGGGCAGTGGACCTTTTTCAGCTACGTTTTTCCTCCTGGCCTAAACATCCACTTACAGTACGCCACTGACTGCTGGCAGTTCGCACTGTCAAAAAAGGGCTCATAAAGAACAAGTATCGCATCTGTATCACGAATAAAACCTTGACCATTACATTCTATTTCATTGTCACTACCTTGGAACAAAAATTTAGGTAACTGCCAAGAAGCACAAAATGCCATTGCTCTCACCAGCAGAACAATAAATAACGCTGACAGCGTTTGTTAATATCTGTATCCATTTACCGGATTTTGTAATCTATATATAGTATAATCGTATTAAATTCTGATATTACGTTTTTTTGTTAGAAAAATCCAAGACATGTCACATTTGCATGATTTTATGGGAGTGATGGGACTTCGAAAAATTTTGGCATTTGTAACTAGACCCTTTCTTGAAATAATTGAGTAGCCCTGCTGTAGCTTATCAGTTTTGCAAGGATATCAGTTACGTTGAACAGCTCCTTTAAATTTTCAACTGCACGACCTGAATAAGGCGACGCTTATATCTGCAAAATCTGTCCAGTACATGGCCAGTTGCCTGTAGAAGCTTCCTATGAGTTTGTTAGAATCTTGCGTCAGTTATTGAGTTTTCCACATGGCATCCTTTTTTCAGTTTCCACTAGTGCCTTTGAATGATGCAGTCAGGCATTAAAAAATAAACTTGAAGCAAAAATAGGACCAATTTCGCACAGCCCAGCGGCAAATCGAGAACCATACTGTGTTAGAGAATGTAATGGCATTTGTGATTACCTGAGTTAAGGCTGTGCCCTTCGCACTCGGGGAAGAAAAAATGGAACAATAGTGTTATCACGAAAGAATAGCATTCCATCGCAATAGTCGATACTTGTCGATAAAAATAGAGGCTGGTTTCAAACCCTGAAGTTCAACGAAGTGTATAGCCTTGTTTAGTTAAGAGCCTGGGTTCTTGAAGTGGGGTGGAGTGAAAGTTCGCAAAGGGGTGCGAGTATGGCTGCGACATATTGTGCCATTCGTAAATCATTCGTTAATTTATTATCATTGTACTGCGCACGCCATAATCAGAACAAAGTGGACAAGACAAAATCTCGGAACAAACTGGAATGTGCAACACTTCTGTGATGTGCGGTGTCTGCAGCAAACCCTCAAATTAAACTAATTTCCAAAAAATAATTGCATTCCACCCATTAAGCAGGATAATGGCAAATAAATTGTTCTGTTTTTTGTATTTGATTGTGAGGTTAGGTGAGGTGCGAGTATCAACGACTAACGACAAGTAGGGTGCGACTGAAAAAGAACCACTTGTTTAGAGTATTTTTTAACATCTACTTCTACTTCGATAGGCTCCAAAAGGACACATTTTATCAAATAGTTGCCATTCAACGGGGCACCACAGACGATTAGGGGGAAGTTGCCCTAAAATGCCCCCCCTGGATCCGCCACTGGGTACTTGTAGCATTTATGTTTCAGTCGCGATGCAAACGTAGCAAGGGTTACCAGTTCCATGCGATAATTCCAAATGACTCTTGCTTCGCCACAGTAATTCTCTGTGGAAAAAGTCTTTCACCACTAATTAATTTTATGTTGAAGTTGAACTGAATCGACCCTGCTCAGCGGGACAAAAAGCGTTTCCCCTTTGAGTAACTCATTAAGGAATAGATACATTTGGTCTTTCAGCGTTCAGATTTAAAGGGGTTGGTTGCAGCAGTCACGTCAATCATTAGATGGCTTCCGAAGCATGGACCATGCTTGGCTGCTCGCGCTTGCAGCTGTGCTTTGTCTTCCTACAACGAAATTGCCGAAGCATGACAATAGAGATACTGCTCGCCAGCGTGGGACCCATCTGCAGAAAAAATTAGCACAGGTCAAGCACCAAAGACAGCGACTTGCGACTAAAAGTACAACTGTCATGGATCAGCAGTAAGTTTTTACAAACATGCCGTTCAGAAACGAAACTGTTTGGAAAACCTGGGTTGGTTGCCAATCATACGTAAACCTTTGACCGTAACTAAGGGAGGAAAGCCAGCTAACACATCACATCCAAACCCTGTTGTGCGTTTCCGACAGATTGTTGCTTTAATTGCAAATCGTTGGTTTGCTCCAGTATTAACAGTCACAGAATAAATTCAGACGCATTGATTGCTAGCGAATCTCCAACAATATTTCTGCAACTTCGTACTAACACAACCCAGTATAATAGTAGGACATCGTAACAGAGACGCCAGAACAGTTGGAGGGCATGGAAGCATGAGAAAAGATAGTGTCACCATCACCAATGAACTGAATGAAGTGGTTGATGGTATGGATCATTTTTAGTGACAATTCAAGCTGTAGCGTGGCTACACGATTTTGGTATTGTTGTCTTTGTACGTATCGCTTTCATTTTCCAGTGAATACACAAATGTATTCATATTACGAATGATTGTCGCTTTCTCGCATTCCATACAGCTGTGAGTTCGAAATGACAAAGTTAAACTATTCCGAATGTTTTAAAGTGCAAGAAATGCCTGCAGTAAATACGCCCAAAATCAACATTGGTAGAAGCATAAACTTCAGATTGTGTTTTTCATAAAACAAGACACTTCTTTTCCCGATGCCTTTGTGCGAAGTGCAGGAGACTATGCCTGTGAGTTCTGGCGACCTACACCCTACCAAGTGGTGTAGCAGCAAGCACTGTAATAAAGATATCGCTCCTTTGGCTTTATGCCTCGTGGCTGTGTTGTGGCACCGATCAGGGCTTTACTGCTCATCGCAGGCTCGTAGCCACGGGGGGCATTCGGGGACAGTGCTCCCCAAATATTTTTTGTGCCCCTCAGTTTTTGTAGGGTCCAGGAAAATATTTTAAAAACATACAATAAAAACAAAAATCTTGCCCCCCTAAAAGTATTTTTCTCCACCAAACCTTGAAACCTGGCTACGGGCCTGGCTCAGTGGGTCATGCTCTGAAGAAGCGCCCAATCAGTAGTGGCTTGCACGCAACCAGAGATGTCATAGGATATGTTTTCTTCTCGCGTGGTATCGATTAAAAACTGCGTTTCTCGTTGTTCGCGTTGTTGACTCATAGTTCGTGAGGTTAAATATCGCGGTGCATATCATGCTCCGGACTTTTAAGTGACGTTGCTTGCTTATCGTGGAAGTCATTGCTGACAACGATGTTTCCACCACGATTTCCCCGATGTTCTTCTCATGACTTAATAGGTCAAATCCTCGATCTGCATCGCTTTCCATGGATAAGTCCAGGTTGAAACATCAGTGTTGCGTTCCTGTGGATGGTGTTGATGCCACTCCTGTCGCATTTGCTTTAGATTTATTGATTCTCTTTGATTCAAGATGGTCAGCTTGTACAGTGATTGTGCAATTCTCACTGTCCCTGTCCAGAATTTCGGGTTGATTGAGTGGAATGCTACAATTTGTCTTTGTTTCTTGATGTGATCCGTAAGTCTTTCGTTTGGAGCTGCTAATGACCGTTTTCGCTCTGCCAGTTCTCAGTACAGGATGATCTTTGGGCTACGGTATCCAGGCATTCTAATGATATAACCCAACCATTGGCGTTGCCTGTATGGGCTTCCAATACTCTGCAGGTGCGTTCGTTGTAGAATCCCGTCCGTGCTTCTATCTTCCTATGTAATTCCAAACACTTTCTGGAGACCCTTAATGTGAAAACTTTCCAGTTGTTTCATATATCGTCGGAAGAACATTCACGATCCTGCATTGCACAGGAGAGTGGATGTGCAGCTTGCTCAACATGCTTAGTTCTTAAAAGCAGGTTTCTGTTTAGAAACACGTTCGTCCGGACGCGTACGAATGCGACAGATGAACCTTGAATGCGGTGATTAATTTCTTCATCTGGTATTCCAGTGTTTGAGATAACACTGCCGCAGTGTTTAAAGTGCTCCGTGTTAGGTAGTTTTTTAATCGTTGATGCTAAAATCGTAGGCAGAAAAGCAAATGCAACTCCACTGATTTATAGTATTTCATATTTCCGTTTAGGGGTCTTCGAGATTTGTTTGGGGGGCTAAGCCCATCAAACCCCCCGTGGCGACGGGACTGCTGTAAGCTTCTGTAAGTGCGTCAGTCAATCTCTATAGGGAACAGGGTTTTTTTTAAGGTTTGGCTTGGGTAACCGCTGAGTAGTTTTAAGAGACCGCAAGCATTTCATCTAAATACGAAAGAATAGCCATGTTTGCTCAAACGAGTTATTTATTAGGCTACTGGCAGTGCACAATCACATAACAAATTTATCAGGTTCTATCTCATGCAACAAAACAGATTCGCAATCCCATTCCCATTCGCCAGCTTTCATTTCTTCGTTGTTTGCAGAATTAGCAGATTCCAACGCCTTCAATGCTCGCTCTGTC
>Ga0210059_1006050_pt1 | contig 19435 bp, 5 predicted proteins | sample Ectturendosymbi2_FD_188042 | JGI IMG/M metagenome (GOLD analysis project Ga0210059, IMG submission 188042) | Ecteinascidia turbinata endosymbiont from Florida, USA - Sample 2 (SPAdes) (version 2) | ecosystem: Host-associated > Tunicates > Ascidians > Unclassified | place: Key West, Florida... | reverse complement strand
CTCAGATCCGCAAGGACCTGCGCGTGGCGGGGAAAGTAAAAACCCAGCTAAAATGAAACTCTGCCCGTGTTGTCATAGCCCGTGTTGTCATAACCCTTTCGCATCTAGCAAGCTCTACAAATTGTTTGCAGTGTTTTTTGCATTTGGATGATGGTTGATGGTTGATTTGGTACTCTTGGGATCCAGTCTGTAGAGGTGTTGCCTTCGAATTTCTTTGTTCGCCAGAAATTGGGTGAAAATTTCTCAGTTAATGTTTTCATGGGGATTTTTGTTGGCGCTTTAATACTACAATGGTCTTGTAGCGCCAGGAATGAGTTTGTATAATTTCTGGTTTCATTTTATTCGGTTTGTTTTTGTGTTCTGGGTGTGTTTCCTGCAGCTCTTCCACACACCGTGCGCCTGGTAAGAATGCTGCACTATCAATTTACAATGTCTTGGTAAGACCCGGCCGCGAGTCGAACGTTCGACCTACCAGCAGCGAAGCGGACGTACTTACCACTACACCACAGGCTAGTCTCAGACAAAATGTTAAGGATACTTATCCTTTATCTCAGATATTTTAACACTTTTAATAACCTCTAATTTGTGGTCAGGAGCTAATGCATCTAGCAGTAGGTTCGAACTCTTGCCTCCGAATGATCATGAAATAAAACCCAGAGCCCAGATCATCTTTTGACTCACATTTATATTTACTGAGTTTGTATGTTACATTGGAAGGATAAGATCCACAGGATAAAAGAGATTCGAACATCAAAATAATTTCTATGGATAGCACCAAAAACCAAAATGTTATTTGTACAACATCGTGAAAAATATTGGCAGCATTCTGTTCGGTTTTTCGTAATTTTCTGAACATTTCTCTCAGTTTAAAATCCTATGAAACCTTTGGCAGATTTTTGTTCCGTTTCTGTGTTTTCTGTAAATTTTACGCGAAGCTCCACGTCCTAGAATTTTACCTAAGCTCATGTAAGGGATATATTCGAAGGAAATTTGACATTTTTTTCCACAATCAGGGCATTTGTTGTTGGAGTATTGTGATCATTCACTTATAGTTTTACCCAATTGAAATTATAGCACTTTACCAAGATTTCTGTCAAAACTCTGCACTGTTTGACAAACCAGTGGCATCGTTGCACAGTTTGTACTCCAGCGAAACAATATCCCGAACATCACTTTCGAATCAACAGAGTAGCCAGTGCTAGGTCAGACTGCCATATGTTTGCAGAGCTACGACTCTCAAAAGAGGAGTTTTCCAAATTTAGTGTGAATCAAAATAGCCGCAAAAAGTTCGAAAAAGGACTCTCGATACAACGAAAACAGGGGTTTTGTTGACGAACGCGGGCTCACACAGCTTTTTTCTTGCGTCTACTGCTGTGGCTGACGTAAGCGTGGAACGTTCTCGACCGATCTGGTCTCAAAGCAAGTTCGACAGTTTTTCAATTCTGCATGCGATTACGCAAGCAGTCACAAGATTCACGAAGTTACTCTGCTCTGTTTGTGACGGAATGCTGCGACATTGAAAGAGGCATTCGGGCCTGGCTCAATGTAGAGTAGCAAGGTGTGCTACATGCGAATGACACAAACTGCAAAATGCTGTGAACACTCATATAAAGTACTGTACATGAAACCACACACAACAATGGCCAATGAATGGCACGTGGCACAAAATAATTTTCCTTCCCACCTGTAGTGAATACTTATTAGTTTTTTCCATTGCTTTTTTCTTTATCTAGAATCTACATACTCAATGTCTGAATCGAACATGCTGAACACCAAAAGAGTAGAAACTGCCACAACGTAATAATGAGACAATCTGCAGATGTACGGATTATCGCTATACAACATGATAAACATCTAGATTCTACAAAGACCTTTGAACTGCTCTGGCACAATCAAATCAATGACTCATACAACCAGAAGAGTTTGCTGAACATTCTTTCCTTCTCATTTCTGTGGTTGTCAACAGAACGGTAAAAACCAAGCCGCCATTGTTGCAACATTGTTTTGAACTGTAAAAATCAGCAAGCCAACATTGCTGAACATCTAGCCTAGGACTAGGTCTACGTTGTGACTTTGTTTCCTGCATTTCATTTTCCCTATTCACAGATCACAACACACTACGGAGTGTGTAACTAGCTCTGTAATATGATAAAGGTCAGTGCTCTTAGTTTTCTAGATTTTACAGTCAGTGTTGCTGCACCTTGTAAAACCGGAATGAATTCGTGACAAATTTTTCTTTGCTGGAATAAATTTATTGCGAGCTTTCTCTCTAGATCAGCTATGTTCAACCCAAATGGCTTACTGAGCCAAAACGTATGTCACTATCTTGACCAGGGCCGCACACTGAACGACATAATATTGAGGGCCGCACATTGAATGGCTTACTTTGATTTTAGCAAACTGAATTTAGCTTAAACTAATATACTGAAAGTGTTCGAATCCTAACTGCAGTGGTCACAGACGTGATAAAGTAGTACTAAGGACCACCTACATCAAAAATATCAAGTTCAAGATCATCAAAACAAGGACAAGTTGTCAGTATGCAGGATACTTTTACTACGCTAGGAAACGACTAGCTCAAAGCGCTGACATAACTGTTTCTGTAGAATATATGCCCTCAAGGTCATTTTGCTTTGCTGTTCCAATCGTTCTTGCCATGACACCCTTTCCTTACATTTAGGGCAAAATTTTGAGCTATCGTAAAGCTGAGATCTATTCGTAAGTTTAGTGATTTGATACCCACAGTTATGTTTCAGTTAAAACACAAAAAGGAAACGGAGTTCTACCACATTTACGTAGGATGTATCCTTCGGGATATTTCATGAAAATATCAAAAATAGGAATAAAGTCCTTGCAAATTTGTTATTCTCGAAGATTTAAAGCATTTTTCTCATTGTTGGATTAGCAAATATCATATTTTAGGTAATTGTTTCGCTGAACAACCAACTAAAGTTTGGAAAAACCAAAACACACCACTGTCGGAAAGTAGTCAAGTATTGGAATTGATACACGATAAGCATAACCGGAAAGTCTGTGATGTGAGTTCGAATTTAATGCTTGGGTGATGAGAAAGTCATCACCTGAAAACCTTGTCAGGTTGTCTATAATGGCCTAGGTAACTACAACGTGTCGAAGCCTACTGTCACTATGCCAATGTATTTATAACTCTCCATTGTGTTCACTTCGACTTAACGTCTATACTCACTTATAGTGAGCACCAGTGTTACTTGGGTGGCCGTGTTATTCATTTTTACCGGACCCCAACATCCCAAGAAAACGTTTCAGGCTTTGGAAGAGTGCTTTTCACAAGGACAAAAATTTGAAATAGGCGTATCGTAACAGCGTTCAAAGCTTCAAGTGCTAATTCACAAGTAACTATTAATGTTGCCCTCCCATGTTTAAGCCTTCCCAAAACTTGAAATGAACTGTCATGTGACGATCCGGCAATTCCACATTTGTTCCTGAATTCCATTTCCACTTAACATTTTTGATGGCATTACAAATGGGTGATTCTCTACTGTATTGAATATCACAACCCTAACACTAAGGATTTTCAGCTTTTTGTCGGATCCAGAACCTCTTAACTCTAGAGCAGATGTCTTCAACCTTTTTTGTAAAATCGGCCCCAAAAGGCACTTTGCTTGAAAATCGCCCACCTTCCAATAATTTTTCTGAAACTAGTATTTAATTTTGAAAATAATTCAGAGCTAATGAAATATAAACGGGCAATCAAGTTAGCACAAAACAAAACGAATGCAAATGCACTTGTAGAATAGTTAGTAATTTCCATAAAACAGCTCATTACAACTAATGCGAACCTTGCGATGGTGTTTATGTGCAAGCTTTTTCAAAGCAGGTTGCAAGTTGGTCAGTTGAAATGGAGTTTCCCCGATCTTGTTCATGTCAAGGCGATTGCGGCATTTATTACACGTGCGCAGTACTTGGCAGAAACCTTGCTCAGGGTAATACGTCATGGGAAGCCCCAGTAATATTAGCTTCAATTTTCCTGAAAGTTGAGACGTTCCTGGATGGTGGAATCGCATTTGCTTATGCTAGTTAGCTGGCAAAAAGCTATTTCACCCATAACTTTCTACGCAGTGTAACTTTTGGCGTGATCTCCACAACAGAATGCCTTCATAGCAAACCTCAAACAACAAGTGGCGAAAATGATTTTTTAGAGACTTTAGTTTAGCCAAGATTGGGTGCTTGGGTTAACTTGCCGGTCTAAGTTACTCCTTTCCTAGCCTACTGTTCTGTTACATTTTGTCATAAGCAGGGAATTAGCGCTAACAAAAAAGGTGTGGGAACTCACCCAAAAAAACAAGCCATTTTGAAACAGCTTCGAACTAATCTCAAAGCAAAACATGAAAAATGTGTCGGAACGCCGTTCCCACGCGTTCCCGCCCCACTACACCCTGGTCATGAGTCAGATTAGCACAGTACAGCTATATCCACAGACGCCAAAACACTCGAAGTGACTGAAAAACACGATGAGCACGTTTTACAACTAACGGCAGGGGTCACGAACAGGGTGCCCGGGGGCACCAGGTCGCCCGCAAGGACCACGTTGGTCGCCCGTGGGCCTGTTTTGAAAATAGGATTAATGATGATGGGTGTCATCGCATAGATTAACATTAATGATAACACATAGGTAAACTGAACTAAATTTTTATTTCAGAAGTGTGTTTAGCCCTTAGCGTTAATTGGAACCCAAGAAGTAGCTCTCAGTTACAAAAAGGTTGGTGACCCCTGAGTTACAGCTAACTGTGCCTATTTTTACTAGTCGTTAATTTCTACGTAAATTGTCTTGCAACAGTCATATTTCCAGTATTTTTACAACAGAACACCTTTCAGTAGGACTACGTTGTTTTACTCAAGGTACTAACTATAGCCTATAAAACACATGATAATGGACTGCCATATTTTTGCCTGCGAAACAATGGTTTGCCAATGCTTTACCGAAGGCCATAAAGACTTGTTTCAAGGTAATTTTGCCAATAATAACACATACGGTTGGACGGATTTGTGACAGTTGACGACGAAAATTAACTGCGCTAAACTTGACGGCAACTTGCAATTCGTTATCGCCGCGAAAGTCGATGCGATGATTTAGTGGTAGCGATGTTATGATTGTTGGGTCAATTTTACTAACTTCAAAGGAGCTGAAGTCTTCCTCATGAAAAAATTGAGTTTGACCGATTGGGTATTTTCCGATAGCTATACCAGTGTTGGTTGCTTTCGACCACTATCGGTGTAATAAAACTAATTAATGCATGCTATATTTCTTGAAGCTACAACAACTGATATTGATATGGCTTTGCAACTTTAGTTGCAAATCTAAAATAATAATTGGTTTGTTGCGACTTCCGACGTGTACTGTTTTGCCCATTACTAGAAGATTGCATAATAAGTAGGCTAGGCGCGGGAAGGCAAGAAACGTGGTCTTACAGCACAGTACTTACTTAGTTTGGTAAATGCTCTGTCCATTATGCATATAGTACTTTACCTCTATGATGTTCCCAGGTTGAATCTACTGTAGCTATTGATGTACTTACCAAATATATCATGACTAAGGTTGAAAATAACCAAATTCTTTAAAAGTTTGAAGCATAGGAATGAATTTGCTTCAAAGTTAACGCCAACACCAAAGGCTGAATTATTTTGCAGTTTCAAACGCAGGAAGTTGATAAGCCAAAATAAATTTAAAATTTGTAAACTTTTAAGTCAAAATTTCAAGTTTTTAGGTCAAACGATCGGTTGCCCTATAACTTTCGTGAGAACCCTAATACTTGACTCCCAACCAGTCACAATCTCAGTGGTCTTGGATATTTGGTGCAGTGAAGGTTTCACAGAACCATGCTACACTAGTTTGACTGATGCGTGACCAGTCCGATATGTGTTTCATAACCTTTGTTACGAACCATGCAGTCGAATGTGCACCAAATGCTTTGATTCCAAAGGAACAAAGATTGATTTTTTGGAACCAATTAAACATTTGAGTATGTTTCAACCTGCAGAAATCGCCGCCCTGGAAACCGAAATCGCCCCCCAAATCTCGTAAATCACAAAATCGCCACCACAACGCATGAAATCGGCCCCGGGAAGGGGCAATTTCGCCTACGTTGAAGACCACTGATCTAGAGCTTATCAAATGACAAAACGGATAGTTTCATACAGGTTTGATTTTCAGCAAAAATTATAAACTTTCGTCTGGATTTCATTTGCCTTGTTTATGTGGAAACTTTGTTGGTCAAGCTTATTTTTAGACGTGTGTGAATGCAAAAGCTTTCTCTGCAAGTAAAGTTTGAAAAAGCGACATTGAGTGGTATTTTCCATCTTCCCATGCCAAAGACTGCCAGTTTTTATTATCTTTTGCATTACGGCTTTCATTGTTTTATCAGCATAGACACGCAAACGATAAAAGCGTTGGTTATTCAAAACATAAGACTGATACGGCTCATCTTTTCAACACTTTCTGCGCACGTAGTGGTTTATCAAAAAAGTACAGTTGTTTTCAGTGGATTTTTTTCTGCAGTATATTAGAGACTTTTTTCCTGTGAGTTTCTAGATGTTGACAAAATTCACCTCCTGATTTTGCTAAACGTAAATTTTTGGCGATGAAGCCATAGCTCCCTTTTCTAGAATCACAATTATTGTCTTTTGTATGTACTATTAAAAGAACTAGAAAGAAGGCACCAGCAATTTTGTGAACCAGCCTTTACAGCCACGCGGTATGGTTTTGCCATTTTCCTCATGAAAAATAACCAAAAACAAGTCATCAGTAATTTTGAGCTTTGCCCAAACTTGCTGTAAATTCCATGATTGTGAGAATTTTAATTCTTTTGCCGGTGCCCCCACATCCAGAGCGGAGGAAGTGCTTTGCGCCTCTACAAACACATGGTGATTAGTTAATAATTCCGCTTTTTTCAAAAACGGCAGCCTCAGGGAGGGAATCGTCGGCTAAGACAGTTCGAAGCCAGATCAGTGGTATTTTTCTTCCAAGTATTTGGACTATTTAACGAATACCCGGTGCTTTAAACTAGTTTTTCTAACGCTACGTACGTTGTTATTTATAGCAGAGTTGGCAAAACCTTTGCTGTTTTTAATCAGTTATTGCTCTGCCACACAAACCAATCACACTCTCACCAGCATTGCAGTCGCAAAATGTAAATCTCCATCTATACAATGTAGAGCCCCTACATTGGTTGAGAAGACACCCGAAAAATCAGAATGATACCGTTTTGTTTTTTTATTCAGCTTGTTTTGTGGCTGGGAACCATCGATCGTATTTTATTTTATACTGTGAACCATCGTTCATAGATTATATTTTATTATGTGCAGTTTATCAAAATTGGATTTTGAAATATTTATCGCTTTGATCACAGTTCTCTTGTCATGTTCTCATCAAGGTGAATAGTGGTAGGCTACTTTATTGTTTTTTTCTTGAAATAAGCATTGAATCTCACTGCTGCTCGTATTCCTAAAGTCACTGCATTTCTAAAGTGCAAAGGCGTTCGTTGTTGAATAAGGAAAAAAGAAGAAACAGTTGAGTAAGGTTAGCACGCTGTAAGACATTTTAAAGAGTCTTAACAACAAGCTTGAGAACTTCAAAGTTTACACTTCCAACCATCCAAGCATTACAATTACAGGGAAGAAAAGTGCGTTTTCCCTAAAATTATTGCGATTCACGCCAAGCTGTACGAATTGATTCAAATAATTATTACGCGCAAACTTGCCAAAGGAGTTCATTTTGGCAAACTTCTCCATTCAATTTTTTTGCATTGAAATTATGAGGAACCAGCCTGGTGCATTCTCGGCAGGAAGTCTACTAGAACAAACAGACAGTTTTATTGTTATTTTCTTAGTTACATTGCTACTTTATGAATACGAGAAAGCTGTTTATGCTGCGTGTTTCTAATCACGAACCTCCACTCTGGTCTCCAGTCTAGTTAACCTGGTCAGTATAGTCTTCCACAGAAAATTTTGTTCTAAACTTTAAGCGTTCTTGAAATTTGTTTGGACACAGCCAGCTTGTCCTCAAAATATTGAGCAATATTAAGGGACGGAATGAACTGTAGCCTAAATTCTCCATTTTTGATGTTTTCAATATTGAAAACCTCCTAACCTGGGTTACCAAAGAACCTAATCAGTTTTTGTTTATTTGAGAAAGCTTTACAGTCTGCTCTGTGATGAACAATCAAAACTAGTCAGCTTTTGAGCTCATTCACGCTTCATTGTAATCGTGCTGTAACTAAGCGGTTGTACCTAGTATCATGATGTGAGCGAGAACATCCGGAAATGCGCGCAAACACATGCGTAACGTCTCTTTTATCGCGAGCCTAAACCATCAACGACTAAATTGGTGGTTGCAAATCTAACCGCAGGTGAAGAGTTCTCCGTAAATATGGCTGAAACAGTGATGCACATTCAGTGCAATCATGGAAATTTTTGCGCACATCTACACAATAATATTCTTTTTCTGTAGTGATGAAAGACTAACTTTCTTATATTTGCTTGATTCCTGCAAAACTCCCGTGTGAGATAAGATTTAGAAGTTACTGATGCAAATATTATTCTTTTGAGAGATGAAAGCTAATAAACGATTACGGATTATTTCAAACAAGGAGTACAACACTACACGACTTCTACGGTTAGATTTTAGTAAATGTGCACCGAAAAACGCATCTGGGCTAACTGACATTTGACCAAAGCGTCATCTGATATAACTGCTCGCCTTGATTTTGTATCGGCTGTTCATTATGTGCAGACGCAATAACATTTTGTAGGTTTATTTGCCGAAAGTGATCCGACTTGAAAAAAAGCAAAGCATTACGTAACACTGAAACATTTCGTCACAGATTATAAGAGGATCCTGAATTCATCCTACGGGTCGAATATCACCAACCACTGTAAGAGCCTTGACAACAAACAAAAACATTTTCAAGGAAAACGTGAGTCCAGGAACTCACTTCAGTGCTCACATTGTTTCATATGTCACGAATAAAGTGAAAAATGGTTGCGTTTTTGATGAAAATCGTTGTGATTATTGCGCAGTGAAACCAAGATACTCGCAGACAGCTGTTGAGTTCGTTTTACTTCTCAACATGAGACACTTTGTGATTCTGAAATAATCATAAAAGAAGATGCTGATCACAAAAGGAAAATATCCGAAGAACATAATTCAAAAGCTCATTGATGAATTCTTGTCAACCCATACGAAGTTGGACAATGGAGACAGTATTTAGTGTAGAATTGTGCTTGCGTATTTACCGTACAATGATGTTAAGAGAGAGTAACTAAAATCCTTAGAAAATCATATTGAAAAACGTAGTCCAAACCATAATAAAAATTGTAATCGAAATTACTACCATTTCGAATGACTCCAATTCCTAGAAAAGTGACGTCACGCACGCACGATTGCGCAAGCCGTACGAAACCTAATGCTCGATCAAGTCAATCGAAATCAACCAATGAAAATACATCAAAAAATTGATAACTATGGATGCATCTGCTCAGTCTAGCAGAGCAGTGGGCATACCAAGCATTTGAAGGATAACTAGTTGGCGAACTTGTTGGGTCTGGTAAATTCGTGAACCAGAATACGCTTGTAGCTGGCTACTATCCTAGAACGGCTAGACTAACAGAATTACCGAAGGTATAGCCAATTTCTTCAAGCAGGTTGTAGTGCGACTGCTTAACAACATGGGTTACTCTCTCTCCTTCCCTATGATATAATAGAACTGCGTATTCCCTCTTAATTACTTGTGGTAAAATCGGCATATGTTATAGTATATTTTAAACCCCTGTTATATTAAAGATCGCAGTGCTTAAAGTTATATCAATAAAATCATGAGTGAATACAATGTTGTTGTGATAAACTGAGCGTGTCGAGCTAGACCGGCGGGTCCAGGTTTCTTAAATGTTAACTTGGGCGTGGCATGGACATTCCTATGGACCAGTGCTCTTGCAGATTTGTCCTAAATGTGTGATGGTTCGCTTCTTTTAGAAGTGAACTGCCACACAGCATACCCATTCGACAGTCATGTTTCAAAAATATGTTTTGCGTGGTCATTGCTGGAACATTTGCTGAGTCATTGTTGCTTAGAAATATTTGAATTTTCAGGCGAAACCTCACGTTATGCATGTTGCCAAATTTGTAACAAATAGCTCTCTGCAGTTTTCAGGTACAACCCAACTACAATTTGTCATGAAGCAGATACCGTTAGTTTAGTGCTGTTCTGGACAGGACATCCTGTAAACTTACCAACGCAGTTTCTGACATTTTCATTAAATCATGTTTGTCATGAAAACAGCTTTTTTGTCATGAATTTAGACATCAATTTTCATGTGTGGTTGTAATTTTTTTGTAGAAAGTCTTAAGAGCACACTTACGAAGGAATACCTTCATAAATATTTCAGCTGTTTCGTTCACTTCAGCAGGTCTGTAACACTCCAATTCAGCAGTAAGGAACTTACACAGCACCGGTACATATTTTTGCATAAAATATTAGGGTGTTTGCTTTAGGGTGTACAACCAGGAATTAAAAACTTACAGCGAGACCTGCTACAAACTCTGACGCTGTGGATTGCTGATGGAAAACCACTGCTTTAGATGACAAAAGCAACAACACCTTTTCTACATAGCGCTACCTGCCATCTGGAAGTGAATGATTAAATGTAATTCAATGATTGGTAAGCTTACAAAAATAATCAAGTTGCAGCCTCCTATACCACTTCAAACCAACGTTATATGTTTATTCAAAAAACTTTGGCAGTTTTCGACTATATAAAACGCAGGCAAAATAGAATATCCGCGGTTTAAAACAGCAGATGCGAAAAATGTGAGATTCGAATGCAATTTTTACTTTCAAACCAGTGCATACACTTACAATGGTCCAGAAGGCAGCAATCCCGGGAGGACTTGAAGCCCCCTCAATTCTTAGACTCTCCTGACAGTTCTGCTGAATTTACACCAAAGCCAGAACATGCCACAGTCCTTAAGAGTATTATGCCACCTGGTCCTCGACCGGATTCTGGGTCGTTCTTTCGCGAGTGCAGATGTAGCTAAACCTGGTTCGCCAATATTGTTGAGGTATTTTGGCTACACATTGCCAAGCCACCGCAGCTCAGATCTTTTCATTCTGGTAAGGGGCTGCTAATTTGGAGCTTTTTGAATGTCACATCTGCTCAACTTTTTGCATATCATTACGTCACCGACCGTTTCGAAAAAGTCGTGTCTATCGGTTGTAGGCTACTTACAAAAATTCGTTTTTGGTTATTACCTAAGAGTAAGGCCCAAATGAAAAGATGAAAACCGAAGACAGAATTACAATACTGATTTGGTAAGGAGTTAAAATTAACCTTTGTTGGTTATGCGATATTTTGAGTGACAGAGACTTGCTTTTAAAGGTCATACGTCATTTTCAAAAGCCAAAGGGCTGCTTAATTCCTTTGGATAACAATGCACAAGGAAGTAGCTAGGTAATTCTTCCACCTTTGAAAACATCACGATGCTTCTTGCTTACCCTCCGAAGTTCTTAACGACAGGGTTTTAAGTACTTACGTCCTTCACCGCTTTCTTTGCTGCTGATAAGAACAATGTATCGATGTCTCAACTCCAACGGAGCTTGCAAGATCAGCTTAGTTTTACAAAAGGGAGCAGAGCCTCTGAAAAGACTTGCACTTAATCAATTTTATCTTTACATTTTCTTTGGCCATTTATCAGAAGTTGCAAAAACAGAGGAACCACTTCCTGGCGCCTACGCTTGTATCATTGGTCAAAAACCACGCTTGATTTGAGGGTAAAAGTTTTAACTTGTTCCTCTGCTTTAATAGCTTTTACCACAGATTACTTCACCGCAGCGTTGTTTTATAGCATCGTTTCACCACCACTTTCTTCTGATTGTAAACTTTTGCAATATACATTTAACTTATGCGAAGTGTGCAAGGTATTTACTGCTAATATTTGCCGACTCTCCTCAACATCACATATCCTGACACGAAGTATGGATACCGTACTGGGATTGATGCTAAGTATTGCGGTCCTATGCCCAATACGCCGTATTCCAAATGCTCAAACTGCTGTATTTAATCTTTTGCATTTGACTGTTCATATCGTCGGTGTGGTGAAAACACGCAGCGAATGATTTCTTCTCGAACGGAAATTGGTACATTTTTGATGCACAGGAAGCTTTTGCCAGGGATGTCAGAAACATCACGCTCTGATAAAAAAGATCATTGCCCTGTGTTATGCAAGCTGTTTTTCTGGCCGGTACACAAGCTTACGCAGCAGTGATAAACTGCAAACTCTGTAAGTCCTGCGTGATCCACTTTTTTAAACCGTTCTTTAACTAGCTCAGCCTTTCTAGTTAGATTAATTAACTGGTAATGCTTCGTATGTGAAAGCTATGCTCACGAGATGGACGTTAATACGATATATTTAATTAAAAATAGGCTTTCGGGCAATCTGAAACACAACAAATTAAGCATAACTCATGCACCACGCATTTAAAGACCAGAAGAAAAAGCAACATAAGAAAGCCACGTCATCGTAAATGCACAAGCACTACTTAAAGTAATTACCGTAATAAAAAAACACTTCCAGTGGGAATAAAGGGAACAAACTCAGGAATGCCTAATTTAAAGAAATCAAAAAGGAATTCACTTTACAGACTGTGTCGTACTAGGTAAACAAGGCTATCCCCCAGTGTTTGCAACTTTATTAGATGCATCTAAAGCATTTGACAGAACTAACGACAAGCTGCTTTTCACTAAACTAATTAAGCGCAATGTACCGCTGTGTTAAGGCTGCAGAGGAGTCGGTATAGGCAATAGACCATGGAAGTGAAATGGGGCACTAAATTTCATCTCCCTTTATTGCAACCAATGGGGTAAGGCGAGGGGGAGTTACGAATCCATAATTATTCAGTGCTTACCATGATGAACTCTCAAACTAACTGGGTTCAGCCAGAGTCATGTGCAATGCGAGAAACATCACACTGCTTCTTCGTGCAGTAGAAATTGTTTTGACGCATTTATCGGCTCTTCTGAAAGACATAACACGCACTGATCGTAATAAGCAAGCATTCTGTCAGGCGTTGGATTTCCCACTTTCGTGTGTAGCTCAGAACGCAAGGCCCATATCACACTAGAAGAACACTGGGGTAGAGGATGGCTTATACACAACGTATCACAATGTAGATTTTTGTCGGAACACGCAGGCTGAAACAAAAACACTGCAACAATCTTTTGTGTGTGGTTGGAACTGGCAAACGTTGCGAAGACTTCAGGTAACTGGGTTCTGGACGCAACACGCTTTTGAAAGATGTGGTAGGCCCACAACTCAATAGACTTAATAGAATTGGTTAGAAAGCTGCACTTTTTCCCACTGATAGTAAGATTGTAGTCGGTTGCTGCGTTTAGGAGCCTTTCAAATTGTTGTCATGTTCTCTTGGGGGAGGTAATTAGAAAACCACCTGGTTATATTAGGTAACCCGGGAAGATGCAAATACGATTTTGATTGTGTTTCCATTCTCTGCGTTTGCTTGTTTATCTCATCTTGTTTATTTTTGTGAGTTTTTCTTGTGTATGTTTGTTTCGCGAATAAACTGAATAGAATAGAATTATCGAGTTTTTCCGTACGCAGTCATGTCGATTGGGCATGTGTAAGTGCCTTTGCAATAGTATTTCAACATAATCTCTTTCACAACTTTCTGGAAGCAAGGAACAGCGTTTTTTATCCCAAAACATAAATCCTTTTAAACTTAACAAACAGGCCATTAGCTTCGAATGCTGTCGACAGTCGCTCTTCAGGCAAACTAGGCTCTTGATAAGCGTTTATATGTCCAGACTTCAAAAACACCTTTGTTAGCAACATTTTCCATGCTTTGGAATGGCATGCGTGATGGAAGGTGTTACGGCATGATCGTTCTTATCAAATCAGTTACTTTGACCACGCAATTTGCACTTCTGAGACAAGCAATACACGCCCTTGCAGCGCGTAGTTAGGCTGTGCTCACGGCTAGTAGCCGTTTCAGTGGAGGGTGTGAGCTATTTGAATTGGTCGTGCTGCCTTTGAAGCGTTATCATTTCTCCATATTTGTTGCGGCCAAATCGGGTTTTAACCCATCTTTCGACTTTGTTATCTTTAACTAACTACAGTACTAGGCGTGTGAATGAACTTGGCGCGAGTGCGCAGTATGCTTTATTGAAGTATAGCCTTATTGCATGTGCCCACCACAGGCGTAGCCAGGGGTGCAGGCCCGTAACCAGCTTGGGACACCAGGTGGGGCGAAGAGTTTCCTAAGAGGGGCCCACATTTTTTGAACTATTTCCAATAGTTTCAAACTATGTGCAACACATTTTTATAGGGGGGGCGGAAGAAACTTCAGGGGGGCTTCGGCCCTCAGCGCCCCCCTGGTCACGGGCCTGCAGGGGTGCTAAGAGGCCATGCTCCCTAAAATAATTTCCAGTGACAGAAAATATTTTCTTTCACTTTGGGCATTCTGTGCTTTTGTGGTTAATTAGGGATTAAACCGATTCGGTTCAAAGCTTTTTACACTGTGTTACGCGTTGCAACAAAAAAATAACAATAAACAACGCAAATCACTGCCGGTTGCGTCAGAGCACGTATCACACTGAGTACTAAATAAGTCTTTTAACTCGAGTGGCTTAATAGCAAATCAACGAAGTGAAACACGTAGGGTCAAATCAGGGTCTTGCAGACAGGGAAAGCGGCGACGGCCCTGGATATCCAAGCCAGGGCAGCTAAAGAGCGCTTTAAAAATTTACGTTTTGTTAAAAATGTTGCAGCAAGATGGCTTCTTCGTACTGATAGGCTACTAACACATCCTGCATGGATTTAATTTTCGAAGTTTTTTTTTTTTGGCAAAACTAATGTTACGCATTTCAAATCCCTGCATTTCTAACATTCCTCAGTACTAGAATTCCCTATGGGGAGATACAATCAAGCAGTTGCCTCAGCATCACCAGATCTCTGCGCGCCGCTGGGTCAAATGCAAATAAGAATGTTCTGCAACTTGTGGTGACTAATGCGCCCATGCGCCACACCATTCCTTACCACACGCGATAAAGCTACGATTATAAGCAAAGCTGCGCACTCGCGCCTAGTCCGCTTCTCGCGAAGATCCGATTTTGCCACTCCAGCTCTGGCCACAGTAAATCAACCAGCAGTCAAATAATCTAAACGTTTTAAACTCACTACAACAAACGCAAATTGCTCTCCCTCGACAATAAAAACTACACTGCGTTTTATAGTTGTTTTACGCACCAATCACGCACAAGCCGCGTGTAAGTGGCAATCGCACACGGGAAGGAAAAATGATAACGTATTGCAGCGCCCAAGTTACCCGGTCTAAAAAGTAATGCCGAAGAAGGAAAATCTTATCGTGACACGACCCCGCAAAATACTAACAAAACATTTAGAATTCCGATTCACTGACACAAAACAAAGTCAAATTATTTTGCCCTTGGGAAACGGTTCAAATACGAGAAACATTTGCATACAAAAAACAAACATGTACGAATGAATATCTTCGTCAAATTACTGAAGCTATTCAAACCAGCTCAGCAACCAAATGAATGAGGATAACATTGCATTCACCCGTACATCACGCAAACGTTTTACCAAGATCTACAGCCGCCTAATTTAATTTTTGTTCCTTTACAAAAGTGATTGATGTAAGAGAGCACATATTCGAGGTTATATCTTGCCTCGGAGGTGAAAACACTGTAAAACGCAACAAGTTGTTTTGCTTCGCCTTGTCAATACTCTACAGTATGTGATATTGAAATTTTACATTGTCGTGTGTGACCAACCTGCTAGCAATGTAGGTTTTGATGTTAGACATAAAGGAGGGGTACCGACTCCCACTGCTATCAAACTTACGAAGTTCTGATTTCGGCAGGTTATTGGATCACCTCATATGTAACCTAGCTTGAAACATCTAAAATTATTTAATGGGATCATGCCTTACTGTATTTCAATTTCTCGGCAACAACGTGCAGCAGAAATAACTCCAGCGATGTGCACAGAAAGAAAGCAATTTAAGAAGTTCTTGCGCAGTGTCAAAGCTACCCTAGGCTTTCTCCTGTCCAGTATGTTGCCATATAAGCACTCTTGGCATTGGTACGGTTAAGGTTCAGCAAGTTGCTCTGGTTAATCTGAAATAACGTTTCTCTTGGGGGTGGTTGAAATAGCACGTTTTTAAAACAGCATATCTTCTTGAGGGCCAATTGCGCGGTTTTTCAGCGTCGAGAGCTTCATTGCACAACTTTTCTACGTATATTGCAAAATATTTCTGGTTGACCTTGTATACTAAGTAACAGATACATTTTGCGGTTCGAACGAAATTACTATTCTCTGTTAGGGGTTTAGTACTAACATTGTTATACCAAGAAACGAAACAGATGCATCAGAAAAAAAAACTATCTCTAACCGTGTGCAGATGTGAGGCTTCAAAATATTTCCAGGTTTGAACGATTTTTGACAAGTTTTGGTACGAACAGGAAAAAGTTGTGTGTTGTAACTCATCAAGTAGTTAGCTAATAACTTTGATCGCTATTTACCCAAGCACGAGGATGCTCCGAAGGGAAACCTCTGGATCAACAATCCTATATAAAAGATCGGGACACACGCAATCTTCACCCCGGTGAAACATTTTACTGACTTGCTTTACGACTACTCCGTTATCCAAGCATGAAATACAGTCATTGCCATAATTATGGATATATATTGATCATCTAGCAGCTCCTTCCCACATATATGCAACACCACGAGTTGAAACTGGACAGTAACAAAGCTAATTTAACTGTTGATGGTCATCGACTTGATAACCTTCAGGTTCCTTCAATGCCCTGGCGTCCTTGCACTAATTTGTGTTTTGTCTAGCTGAATATTAATTATCGCCAAATAAAATCAACTCAACTAGAACTTAACAGGGAATATCCATCTTTCAGCGACAAAGAAATCCAACTACTGGTTATCTTGGTGACTACCTCTTTGTGCTAGAATAGCTTTTCATCCCTATCTCTGCTCAAAACAAAAGAGATAAATGGAACAGGCATCAGTGCAGCGCTTCTTCGACGACTAAATGAAACTATGTTGCAATGGCGCTTTTTTCGCGTATTGGTAATGACGAAGCAGCAAACTTTACACTGATTTTAAACTGAATGTAAATGACACTTTATTGTGTCTTATCTGTCGTAATTTCACTTCCACATTGTTGCTCTACTGTTGTTTTTATCATAAAACCTTTGCCAGACCAAATTTTTTTGCAGCAATTAGTCTGTTGCTTGAAAGTTCTTTACGTTGATTGGTATGAGGGTGCTTCTAGTGTTAAATATATTTCTAGTTGTTTCCTCTGTTTGTGTGTTGCCGCAATTTCCCCGTTTGTGTGTTTTACGCCATTTCCCTTCCTATTTTCGGTTACTACTAATTACGTTTCACGTTACTGGTCCACAAAGAATGTGTTCAACTTTCAGCGGTCCGCCAGCACAAAATGATTGAGAACCACTGTTTCTAGACTGCAGTTTATTGAGATTCGTCTTACCGTGGCCCTCGTTCAGCCATTATGACTGGAGTTCACCAAGATGGTGAGCATAGCATATGTTCATGCTCAAAGCGTTGACGGCCGGCGTCAAAGATGTTCATTATAATGTGATTTAAGGCATTTAAAGCTTCTTTTTCTGTTGCTTGGAAAAATGCCAGAGCAAAAGCACCTTATATAGCAGGAAAGAGCTTGGTCAAACCAACAGCCATGGAAATACCCAGGATAATGTAACGTGCAGTGTTGCCGCAGCTGAGTTTGAAGAGTTCTGCCGCTATTACCTTGGCTAATTACAGTATAGTTGGGTTTTCCTAACTTAATCAGGCACTAGTGCAACATTGCGCAGGGTCACGATCTGCAAACCCGACAATACGCCCGATACTTCCTTCAAGTTAGTGGGCTGACAACAACCGTAATGCTTGCTTGTGATGCAATGTGGTCTGGATAAAGTAAATACCAGGTGCGGGTGAACTTGTGTGGTCATAAGGGTAAGTAAACAGTATACTGTACTATTTTTATCTTAATAAAATAAAATTTAAGTTATGGCCAGCGGGCTACACTCTACGGGTCACAAAACTTCAGTTCCCAGGCCACTTTTGGTCAGCGGGCTACGGGTTGCTTACACCTGCCCACAGCTAATAAGTTAACTATGGTTTTTTTGAAACAACACCATCAACTGGCGCATCCAAGCACTCTCAGTCGATATTCATAAGCAAATTATTGCTGCTGCGAAGCGAAGTGGAAATCTTATTTCAGAGTTGGGCGAGACCAGGCGCGTAGCTAGGGGGGGGGCAATGGGGGCAATTTTCCCCACAATTCCGAAAGTAGCACTAACAACTTTCAGGTCAATCAAGCTTTTGATATGAAAGCCAAGGAAATACGTCAGTGCAACTCAAGGAATCCGCTTGAAAAACCTATTCTACTTCATCTTTTAGTGGAACCCGGTCAAAGCAGTATGGTTTACCAGTAGCCCATGATTAATCAAACATTGTGTATAGTGTAAATGCTGGAGAGTTCATGCCATGGCTAACGTTTATTGAATTTTAAGTTCCGTGTGGAAGTTGGTGATAATGAAATACAAACTTAGATATACGCGCTTGTAATCACTAACCGAAAGTAAAGCAAAGGAGTAACGCTTTTCGCAGCTGTTTCTGGCGCACCAGCAGCTTGCTGTTTCCCGCCTAAGGTGACGTTAACTCAGGGATGTAGTGCTAACAAAAAAGGTGTGGGAACGCACCCAAAAAACTAGCCATTTTAACACAGCTTCAAACTCATTTTAAAGCAAAACTTGAAAAAGGTGTGGGAACGCTGTTCCCACGCGTTCCCACCCGACTACACCCCTGCGTAAACTTCAAGAACACCGCAAAAATCATTCTCTGATAACTCTGGCATGCTGCAAACACTATATTTTGCCCTTGAGTGCAGCATCATCCGTAGCTTTAAATGAACATCGTAGATTTTTGTTTTTGTGCAGTTTTGCAACTAAATGTGTGAATATGGTGGTGATATATAATTTGTTTGCCTTGAAGCTCAAGCCTTGGCTAAGAAGGTTTCAAAGTCTTTTTTGTAACGCAATTAGGTCATAGACGTTGTTTAGCATTTATTCTAGACATTTAGTTGTGATGGCATGTAGACCTACTGTGACAGTTCAATCACAAATATGTGGAAACTTAACGGTTTTATCAATGATCTCCCTTTACCTTGCCGGCGAGTAAAAATTTTTATTAAAGTAATCAGAATCCGACCTGTACATAGTCTGAAAATGTTTCAACACTCACCTGATGTTAATTGCCACCTTTTCATACAGTAAATTTGAAAGCAGCATTCAGCTGCAACGCGGAGAGTCAGCAGCAAAATCTAACAAAAGT
>Ga0210059_1006049_pt1 | contig 19435 bp, 16 predicted proteins | sample Ectturendosymbi2_FD_188042 | JGI IMG/M metagenome (GOLD analysis project Ga0210059, IMG submission 188042) | Ecteinascidia turbinata endosymbiont from Florida, USA - Sample 2 (SPAdes) (version 2) | ecosystem: Host-associated > Tunicates > Ascidians > Unclassified | place: Key West, Florida... | reverse complement strand
ATTTCGAGTCATGTGTTCAGCCCACTATGGTATAAATAAGAACAAGAATGTTAGGTTACTGTGTCTGGAACCATTATGCGCTTCGCCAAGCAATGTTTACTAACAATCATAGGCATATTGAGACAGGATTTCGTCTCGATATAGATGGAAAAAGACATTGTTGAACTTTGTGCAAAACCACAAAAGCGCCATGAAAGCAACAAACTGACGTATAGTCAAAGGTTTTAGTATTGCCCCCCCACAATTTTGGTTGGCCCCCCACTTTTTGAACGCTAGAATCGCCACTGTATGCAACCTGTTGAATAATTGTAAGCGTTTCTCTTGGTTGTTTTCAGGTTTTCATTCGTATAAACAGAGGACCGTTTGTACCACTTGAAGCTAATCAAAGCAACAAGTGAGTTAATTAGCAGTCCGAAATATTGCAACATCTTCAAATTTAATGAGCGCATTTTTTCAACAGAAAGAAAAGTTATTTTTGCAAAATTTCGGTGACCGTAATTGTTGAAAGATCAAAAAGTCTTACATTTGCTTATTGCAGCGTAGTTGAGATAAACGTTATTGTCGATGTAGCGCAGCAAATATTCACTCAGCCACAGTGAAATGAAAAACCAAACTTTCGTTGGTGAGGAAGAAAATCTACGACTGGGCAAAGCCGCCGCAATATACATTTCGAATACATGTAGATAAACATGTTTTGAAGTTTTTGGAAAAAAATTCTTCCGTCATATTTTTATAAATCCCTTCTGATGCAGTTAAATCAGCTTATTCGTCGCTGTAGCAAATGCACCAGATAAATGTCGAGATCCAGTTGATTTCCTGTGTCCTATTCCTTTCTTTGATAGGGTTTATATGTAAACGATTGAAATTTAACCTTGCTCAAGTCTAAACCGTTGTTTATTGTTGCGCAGCGTTTCCTCCGGTATCGAAATTGCATTTGAAACAGCAAACCCACCTTACATCATGCTGGGATGGGTGTCTAACGGAGATAAAAGCATTGAAAGCCTAACAGTGAAGGTGTTTGTGTCATTATATATGACAGATAATATATACAATTTCGTGTAGTGGTCGTTAGTTCAACTTACTGTGAAAAATATCATGACGAATGTCGGGACAAGCAGGAATCAAATACTTTTCATTCTCCATGGTTTTCAATATGTAGTTTTTTATCAAATCTTGTGACTGCTCATTGAGTCAAGAAAAATGCAATTTCAAAGCAGGTAAAGATGTTTGTAGAAAAACGAATTACTCATACTTCCAAAAAACTGAAACTTTCTGTAATTCATTCATAAAGGATGACATTCGCAAACATCATTTCAACCATAAATTGTTCAGTTACTGTTGAATCGAACGTGAGGTGCAGTACGGACCATGAATTTTGTTTTATCGTCTCTGTTTTGCTAAATTCCAAATATTTTTCTTAGATTTTTGATTTTATACAGACATAATATATAAGTTAAAATAACTGAAAATTTAAACCATGATTCCAATGTATTTGAAGCAAATGATGGACAATTAATTTAGTTGGAAACTGTAAACAGGGCAGTAAAACCATAATGAAGAATTTTATTTGATTACACAGAAATTATGAAACTTATTAAGTACTAAGCGTCATGCAGAAAATGTTGTATTTTTATGTCGAAAACTTAATACATTCTTACTAAAAGCTACATGGAATTTTGCAACCTAGCATCTACAGTTTATGTTCTAATGGAAAGTATAAGCACATACAAAATCCCATGGTACGTCGTCGAGTAAGAAAGAAATTCTGGAGTTAAAAAGGTTACGAAAATTGTTTCATGTGAGGAAAAATACAGTTTTCCTAATAGAGCAAACTCTAATAATTTGTTCAAAAGTTCATGAACCACACAAAATTGTTTTAATTCAAATGTGGCCTAAAATAGTATGTGGTCTTCCATTGTTTCTCTCTCTTCCTTTCAGCAATGAATGATTTAAATATTGTGATGTACGATCACATCCATTTCATTGCAATATGGTCGTCAATTTTGCTCATTTATTTAGCGCACTGAAGGTTTACTCAGGTCACATCCAGTCAGCCTTTGCTTCCTCTCATAATTTCTTTTTCTTTTTGCAGGTAATTCGTAGCGACAATATACGTTCAAGAACAAGTTATTTGAGGTTTTATTCTACGTCTTCCTATACATTTCGATATGCGTACATATGCTTGAGGAACCCTCGTGTCTGCAAATTTCTTTTCTACGTGCAAAACCTTAGAGTAAGTTCAATCAGCCGACGGTGGTGCTTCGATGTGTCGAATTCATAGATTGTTGAGAGCGGGAGTTGATATGAAACGGAAACAACTTGTAACACCCTTCCTGTTTTTATTGTCATTTGCACGAGTACCGAAGACTTTCTTGGTCTCACTTTTATCAAAACCGTGATTGCAAATTTTTTCGACTAATTCCCCACTGGTATTGCGCATAGAGTCCTCCAAACTCCACCCACTTCAGCTTTTGAAAACACTAAAGCAAAGTTACGCCGTTTGTGTTTCATAGGTATGGTCTTCGACATTTGGACGGATTTACACCAACTTTGCCTCTCCAAAAAACTTCACTTTTACTCTAACGGATCTCCATCATGTTTTTGTTGGCTATGCAGTTGTACCCTCGTAAGTAAACAAATCTTACACTTTTCTCTTCCACGTTCTAAGATGATCCCGAAATGGCTGTTAATATACAGTATCCACTCTTCAACATAAGAATCAATGATGAATTGTAACACGAGTATGCTCTGAAGTTAGTGAAAGAAAAATATTTGTTACTGTTGGAAACTTTGGGAAATTGAAGATGATTTGGTATCAAGCAGAAATGAGTGGAATGCATCTCTCTGAAACAATGCTGAAACCTTTTTCAAGATATTTATCGAAACACTGCTTGCCCAGCGTTTATTTGTACTTTGATTCATTTTCAAGCTTGGATTGAATCTTCTATTTAGTGTATATGAGTTTGACTGTGGCATTCCGGTGAGTTTGAATAAATATGTGATTATGAACAAGAATGCATGATTTTGCTTCGTTGGCATTTCTTGCTTTACTTGTGAGAATTATTAAGTGTTTGGATGTCAGTGCTTTCTTCCAGAGTTACATCCGTCAGAGACACGGGTCCAAAACCACTATAATCTAGCAGTTGCAACCCTCTCCTCTCATAATAACGAATATACATAATTATCATTTCAATACAAATTGTGATTGTAAATTATGAATTGAATTCATTTCCTTGTGTCTTCAAATAATTTTTGCTGGTGTTTCATTTTTTGCTTTCCATGACATAGGAGCGGGAGAAGGTATTTAGGAAGATCTTCGATGAGACAAGTTTTCCGGAGAATTTCGAAGTGTTTGGGTATGTTTGCAAGATTCAGCATGCACGCTTAGAATAATTACAACGTTTGCGTGTTAACCACGTAGAAAAGATTCGCGAAATCCTATTTAAATCTAGTTGATGACAAATTTGCAATCACAATGATAGCATTTAGAACTACGTACTCATTCTTTGCACTTTCCAAAATTTTGGCAAAAACATGAAATCTGTATAAGTCGCATTACACAAAAAGTGAGAATATGATTTCAATTCTTCATACCCAGTCATGAAACTAATGCCTTGTGAAATGTTTTCATCTTCACCACATGCACCAAAAAGCGTTATTTCTTCATTACGTGAAAAAGTTGTTTTTTAACATGATTTCAATTCATTTCCTGGTTTTGGATTGAAACCAATGGCAGTAAATACGGATTGAAACGGTAGTAAACATTTATTTTGAACATGATTTCAACCGAATTGCTTGTTTTGAATTTCAACTATTGGTAGTATATTAGGACCTCTTGTTATCATAGCATTTCTCCACAAAATTATTGCAAGTTGTTTCGAAAAAAAACGATCTGTGTAGTTAAAACCAAATGTTGCAAATTGCGCAAGTTTCGAATCGCGGTGTTTCAGTTACTGCAAATGGAAGTCTGGAACTGATTCAAAACTATATTACTGGAACAGTACCGGTTATTAATGCAAGGCGTCAGGAATAGCCAGATTTGTCCATGGGACATATTTATCTGTCCCATTCCCATCCCATAGCAATTTATGCCTAATAAAGAAATATACCAAGGGATTTAAATGAATGTACAATTTAGGTTTGTCTCGCACAAATGGAATGTTTTTCAACCAGTATGCAAAGTTAGACTCCATCAAGATTGAGTTAACTCAGTTTACCATTGTGACGATTTTGATGCCCGCCGTTGACTGCACTGATTAGTCCACTTATTGATATCGTGTCGCGTCGATCTGCATTGCTTCGCCTGGTCGTTTTTGTCGCACGTCTGTATCGGATCGTGCGTATTTTCGTACCAGGCGATTGTTGTGTTACGCTGCGAATGTTAATGCATGTTGGTTTAATAGATCAAAAATAAATTTAATCTGGTTGGCTGGACCAGGATCTATCAAAGATTTGAGAAAGTTATGAATTTTTGTTTCACACCGTGTTCTCAAATATCCCGTTGTGGTAATACAAAATGCCCTTCTTTTCTTCACAGCAGACAGCAGCACACTCAAAGTGACAACTAGCAACATCTACTGGACCTCAGCAGATGTTGAAATCATCAGTTAAATTTTATATACAGAGCGATTGTAATTCTTATTTTACGAACGGCAAAACACATCAAAAATAGCTCACGAAATTCAACGTTTCATAACTTTGCAAAGAACAACTGCATTTACTATTGTAAACTATGCAGTTAACTCAATCACAATTGACAATATATTGCACTGAAGCTTATTCTTGCATTTACTCTCGCTTTAAACATAAAATAAACGGCAACATAATCAGGTACATGCATTTATAAAAACACCTTCGAAGCGTGTCTTTTTCTGATAATTTATCTGACGTTTTGTAGTTCCCCCTACCTATCGGTTAAGAGTTGCATTCTTCGTTTCACTATGCATGACGTTTCAATCTTGGGTGTTGCAATGTCAGCGCTGCTTCCACAGTCTGGTTTTACCAATTTTGGTTTTAAGATTTTGCTTCCTGAAAACCGTCCTGTTCTCGTATTTTTAGCTTCAGCGCGGTGATACTCTTATTTAAATAACTTCCTATATTAGTTTGCCGAGCCTTCGCGGCAGCTTTTTCTTGCCACGAACAGCTTGTTGATTTTTCAAGAGTGATGTTTCCAGCTTAGTCCCTCCCTTTAACCTAAGTACCAGGGCATAGACCAGCGCAACAAACATCTTTGTAATTGTGTGTCAGTGAAGTGTTATGTGTTGGAGAGCCTCGCAAACTCGGAATTTTCATACCAGATTTTCTCTTATTTATGGACTCGGTTTAGAGTTCAATTTTTATTCTCTTCGCTCCTTGTCAATCATCTGATTGGTCAGCAGCGTCTTGGCATGCCTAAAAGTTTTCGCGTTATCACTCTGTGTCTGACGCCTGACGCATGTCTCGTTTCTACGTCATCTCTTTATTTATTTTGGGTGCGCTTGTAAAAATGCTGTCTCATATTTCTCTACGTCACAGTCTTTTCTTTATTTATTTTGGGTGCGTTTGGAAAAGTGCTATCTCATGTTGCTCAGCATTTTCTATATGTTCTTCCTTCAAGGGATTTTGCCTATTACTTTATAAAAAACGGTAAAATGTAATTTATCACATAATTTGAAAACGCAACACAAATTTTATACCTTATTAAATGCGTTTTTATTACATCATTTTTGACACAAACGTGCAACAGTCACATTCACAGCCATTTGGTAAATCTGATTGGATTGCTTCATTTATTAGGTGGTCAGTTTTTCTTTGTAATATATCTTCGTTAAAACTATTTAAAGCATCTGCACATTCAATGCTTGCCTTTATCTGAAAAACAGGTAATGTGTCGTATGTCACGAAATTATCCCAATGATGTAACACTTTTCCAACTAATGTTGGTTCATTTGTTACTTTCTGGATTATTAATCCCTTTCTTGATATATTTTCAATACGTATGGTATATACATTTTCCTCGTTGGGTTCAGTCAGTCTTATTTCCGTACATTCTCCAGTTCTCATTTGCCATGCTATGCAATTTAATATTTCTGTTAATGCTTGATTCTGAGTTAACATACCCAGAGGTTTAATATCGTCTTCATTTTGCACCCCATATTTTCCCAAAATGTTTCTTGCAGATTGGCGATTTTGCCAGCACTTTCTTAATTGATTTATTAAACTTGTCACTTTTAATTCTCCTGCTGCAAAATATATAAAATTGATTATTCGTTAACTAATGCTGACATGATAAGCATTACTTTCTCTACTGCATCGTTAAATCCCGTTTGCTTTCGGTAAACAGGTGCGCGGCGTCAGTGCTCGTTACGCTTTGGTACACTTCATCGTTTGATTGACAACTTAAAGGTTGCGTTCTAGGGATTATTTTTTCAACGCTTTATCAACTACTTCCAGTAATTTTCCAGTATCCTGCATACATCAAATTCATTTTAAACAAGGTTATGCGTGCGGTACTTCATTTGTAAGTCATTTTTCACACAATAATTGCAACATATAAACATTCAATGCTTTACACTTTAAGAAAAATCTAACCTGAGTTAGGAAATATGTCTGCTTTCAGCAATCGCTTTCTTGTTCAGGTCTCTTCCAAATTGTCATAGCGTGCTGCACTGCTTTCACGGTTTCACCGATCGCTTGGGCACGAAGCACGCTTCTGTTGATTTCATCTAGGGTCAGAGTTCTGTAATTTATGTCAGGAAGCCAGCAGTGTAATGCCATTTCATCAGCTTTTGGCACTTCCCAGAGACGCGTAACATACACAGATCTGTTGGGATTGACCACTTTTGAGCTGTAGGTTGTTGCGAACTCTGCTATTCGCATACGGATATCATATGATTGGCCGTTAATGCTGTTACAGCCAATCCATTTAAATACAATTTGTACAACTTTTCATTACTCATGACAGCTAAAGACTTGTCATATGTTTCAAATTTCTCGGGTCCGCAATGTTGCAGTAGCTTCTTTATGCTTTGTTTATCCTGATGTCTTGCTGCCAAAATAAGTATTAATTCCAGACTTGTTTTTGGTTCCATATTTTGTCAGTCTAAAGTCTGTAAATACAAATGATATTTACAAATCATTTTCACTTTGCCATTCCCAGCTATAAATGCGGCAATCTTCATCAGTTACTTTTGCTGTAACTTTCACCGTTACTTCATCACTTTTGATAAACATATGTTCAGTTATTTCGCTATGTCTCGGATTTTCACATAGTTTTATCAAATCTTGTAACCAAATTATTATTTCTTCGAAATTTTTTGAATGCTGTTCTTGTTTCCGAAATCATTTTACTTTTTCATACAGGTTGCATTTTCCCATATATTTTAGATACAAGTCACATATATTATTCATTTTGTTAACCTCAAACTTCTTATATCATGCTGCAATATATTGAACACAAATTAAACTCGCGTACAAGGTTATGTTACAATAAATGTACATATTTCAATTTCCATCAATCACACAAATGTCTTAATTGTTTAATCAACTTCTTCCATATCAGAGTCATGCATTATTTCTGTAAATCTCACTGTTTGATGAGTAATTGTTGACTCGTCACTGTCTTTATCTTTATCTATGTTTTTCATGTTATGGTCATTTTGACCCATAACACTGGTGTTCTTAGTTGAATGAAGCCTGGTGAAAGGTTTCTTTCGCCGATTGGCATTCTAGTGACAACCATGTTTTAACCGTTAAGACGTTCAACATGTTTACAACGTTAACTGATGTTGTCGCAGCCAAAATATTTGTTCTGAAATGAATGGTAAGATTCACGTTGAAATCATTGACCTACCGACACAGAATATTACAGTGCAAGGCACATTAACTTTTCAGGCCCAAGCAACCAGTCTCCACAAAGGTGAATGGTTTGAATCCATCAGCAATGTTTTAAAAGGCAATCGATTTCACGTAAGCATCTTCAGTCCTGTAGACTTATGCAAATAAAATCAACAATGAATTTACTGAGTGCAACTTCTGGCATGTTTGGATATTAGAGTATTACTTGAGTATACTGCAACTGCAATAAATACAACTCATTGTATTTACCCTAAGCATAACTTCTAACTGAGTGTGAAGATGCGTAGTGTTGTGTGAAATCTCTTTCCTATTTAAATATTTCTATGATGGATTCAATGCCTTCACGTTTGTTGAGCAAGTCACTTGAATATAGACATGTGCAAGTTTGAATCATCGCAAAAAGATGAAAGCCTAGCCCAGTCGGCTGATTCTTCGAGAGTTTACAGCCATCCTAGTGCTTTCAATGGAACGCGTCATGACCTGCTCCAGTGTTTTTCAAGATTTGCTGCTGCTGTGGAACCTTCCGCAAATGTTTGTGTTGCGCATGGAACCCTGTGCAATGATCAAAGTGTCTGTCGTTCTTTCTGTAATAAACAAGATGGGTAGAAATGACAATTTCGGCCTTTTTCAGCGGAACCCTTGGCCGCCTCTCGCTGAAAACTGAGCTTCAGCGGAACCCCGGTAACAAAACACTAATTTACGCTCTTTCAAGAATAGAAGCAAGTGTTGTGCAACAAACACCAGTTAATGGGAAGCAGCAAAATCAATTCAGTGGTTTAACGCGCATTAACAGGTTTCGAAAACTAATCGTTCATCAGTTCTTCCAGTGCCTTGTCTTTGTCTCAATTCCTTATGCAATGAAAACGTGGCTGTCCTCCACGGAAAATAAGTCTGAATAGAAACATCACTTGCCTCACTGTGAAGAAGTCCGGTTACTGTGCAGGACAGAGTTAAATGCCTGGCGCGATGCCAAAAATCAAGCCTGTTTTTTTTTTGGCTACACTTTTTACGCTGAATATGTTGTTTCCGTATTTGATGTTGATTGGAAGCAATGCAAAAATCTTTTCATTTCACTAAAAGTCTCCTTACTTGCACAATCGATTCTGCATTTTTTAAAGTCTGAACATAAAAGTGTCAATATTGAAGCTCATAAAATTGACAAGTCTGCGAAAACCACAGACAAATGATGTATTCCCAAAGACAAAAATATTTCAACATTTGCTTAAAATTGAGATATAGCAAATAGTAAATTGCAGTTGATATGAGCAATTTTGACGAAAATAGCTTGCACTGGTCCTGACCTTTAGCCCCAATTCAGCCTAGCCAAGAAACGAGTGCTGTTTAGACCAAATGTGTAAAATTTCGCCATTGAAATCAAGCACCATAACATTCGCCAAGAATGAAAACAGACTGGTATTGCTTTGTTATCTTTGGATAAAAGCCTTTCAGCCAGTTTTGAATAATTTCAGAAAAGATCGACATGTCGACTCTGAACAAAAATCCGAGCATTTCTTCACCAGCTAAGTTCATCAAGGGAAGCATGGATAGCTACGCCGGAAATGTCACGCCTGGATTCATACAGCTTCGGAAGTACGATGCTTATGGATTCCCGCACGCTTTATGCCCTGGTTTAAGGTAAAACGTTTCTCAATCTCCTTCCCATTCTTCTTATATGTGAAAGTCATTGCTTGTGTTCGCATTTACAAGAATTTGATTGCGTTCTGCAATGTTGCCGCTGCTCTTGCTTGTCTAACGTCTTGTTTGTTTAATTGTTTGAAACTAGACTGACTTTTGTTGCAATGTTGTTGAACTTGATACAGATAAATTTGCAAAAATGACTTTTCGCTCATTCCGACGGTATGCAGTAGAACTAATCATTTTTATTCGGTTGATCATGGAATGTGTTCTTGTGTGCATTCACATGGTCTAAGCAATTTCATTTTTGGAAGGAAGTATCAAGAAAACACAATTGCAGTTCTTTTTTATGGACTGCTATTGCTGAGTGAAATGTTTCTTTATTCCACAAATATAACAGTGGTTGTCAGTTATTTGTCATTTATGAAAAGTGTTTTACAATTTCCAGACGTTTGTTAAGAAGTTCAAACAAAACCGGCAGACAACAAAATTTAGGCCACAGACTCTATGAACATGAGCTTAAATTAGGAGTGATTCCAAAAATAATTTGCGTCTTGAAAAAAATGTTTATTCAACAACATATGCAATCATTTTTTCATTAAACAAAATTGCATTTGCTTTTGACTAAGAGAAAGATCTTTGCGTTTCCTAGTAATTTGCAATAGATGTTGGTGTCTATTTCCTGAATGAGGTCAGAAATATTCATTGTATCTGTTAAGGTTTAAAATGGAGAAAATTGTGTTTGGTAGATTGTTGGAATTTCTTCGAAAATATTTGAAATCAAGTAAACGCATTTAGTCTAAAAATGGCAACAATTTGATCATGATTGCATTGGGATATTCATAAACTGTGATGTTTGTTTCAAATCAAGCAATTTTAAGGAAGATTTTGAAAATATTGGCATCGTCACAAAACAACAAAAGACATCTTATTCTAACATTGCACGGCTGCAGGAGCCACACAAGCACACATTTAATGATGAACAAAGGACGAAAATTTCTTTACAGAGTGGATGATGGAGCTGATCCATCTTTGTATTGCGTCGGAACCGTGGGAACGGGCTATACACACAGAAGTCGTTGCGGAGATTTTTCCGGTGAATGCTAAGAGCAGTAATCAAATGCTTTGTTGAATTACAGCTGTACCGAGGGTAAAGAAATATGAAGCCAGTTTTTCACTGGCACATTGCAAGACGATCTATGTAAATAAGACGAAAAGACCTAAATCTAAAGTAAAAAGAGCTTTCAACTCCAAAATTTCCTGATATTCCAAATGAAGACCTAGTTTGAATGTTTTGTTACTGTAGTAAACAAGCTAGTATCAAACCATTCAGTCCTATCGGACAGAATGTCACATGTTGCCAGGAAATATGTAACAATTCCAAATATTCAACATCAAGAATAGTCATAGTACGAAATTTGATTGAAGTATATAATCATGTTCGCATGTTTGGTTTTAGTTAATTACGGTTAGTATTTGTAAACACAAAGGCAATTTAAAAATAAACTCTATGTCACCTGTCATATCTTTTGTTCCCCGCATGCTTTTGAAAATAGGTAAAGAGATTGTCTTTCACCTGGAATACTTTCGTTCCATTTTGTCACACTAAACATTTCGTCGGGTGTGCTGAACCCGGTTTTCAAAAATACATAAATATATAATTTCCTTCCACTAAAGTTTATCGCAAAAACTACACTGAAAATACAACTCTCACTGAGCAGTTTGAGCACTAACAAGTTACTTTGTACTTTGATATGATACGATTTTTGATGAAAATGTAAGTAGACCAATATAGAGAAGGTGTCATATATGCCTGAAATGAATTGCTCATAAAGAAAAACGTTTGGGCCTGAAAAACTTCTTATGTTGTATACTTCTAATACGACCGTAGAAGCATGTGCTGACTGATTTACAGCCACCTGGCGCTTATTCCCCCTTTAACCATAACCTGGGTCTAGCGTGCACATGACACTTCACACTAACCATATCGTCGGGTAAGCTGAACCCGAATTCACTCCCTTTGCAAAATCAATGAAAATCGTGGACGTCCGCACGCACACCTACTAACTGGTCACACAAAAATATGAAGCTACTGAAACGTGCAAAGCGCGCCAACGCTGGCTTACGTAGGCATCACGTGGTGACCTCATTTGACCTGCGTTTGACAAACCCACAAAAGTATTCCAGGGTTAAAACGGTTGAGATTCACCTTTAAATCCACGTTATTTCTTAATAAGGTGATGGTGCATTGACACCAAATGATATCGAATTATCTTGAGGTTATTAGCAAGTTCCAATATATCAACAGGCTCCAAACAGCAAACAAACCCGGTAGGAATTACAATATTCTCAGTACATGTCCAATGGCATCTAAGGGATATTCCAGAGCATGTTGCCAGCATGACTTTCTTTCCCAACTTGTTTGGTGTTTTCTAGTCAAATGTTCAAACATCCCAGCAGAGATTTATCTATTCAAACGAAGAGAGAATCGACATTAAGGCTATATCGAACTCCGCAACTATGCAATATGCCCATTGCTTTGAAAAGAACTCTCAGAGAATATTCGCTTTCTGTGGCATGCACTTGAAATATAAACATTTCGTTATTGTGACACAAGATTCGTGGCCTGGGACGAGGACTGAAAACAATGTCGATTTGCAACTGAGAGATTTATTGCGCCTGAAAACGTTTGTTTCCTGTTCACTTAGCATAAAACCATTCCCCTCTTATTTGACTTTACTTACCGAGGTTATCAAAGATTGGCGTTATTTAAGGCATTTTACATGATTGTGTCAATTTCAGCTTGGGACAAACTTGCTGAGCACAGTCGAAAGAGGGCGCCGTCACCAGTTGGATTTCTCGGAAGTGTGGTCAACGACATAACATCAAGCTTACTTATATTTGCTCGATAGGGTTCCCGGACTAATGTACTGTACAAATGCTGGAAGATATAATAAGCATTTTGATCTGATAATTATAATTTTGACAATATTCTGCAAGAATGTTGTAGAAAAGACATCACTCAGCAGTTTTAGGTTCTTCGGGATTTTCAAAACTGATGTTTTCTTCAAGGTTTCATGTGATGTCTCATCTCCAATGAATTATTTTGAATGTTGTATGTATTGGCACTTGTTCTTGGGAGTTGTGTTTGATATCCTAAAAATGTAACGTCGGCAACTTTTTTGACTGTGAGATCTCTTGAAATTGAAACGTGCTAGTTGTTTAGACATTTTCACATTTTGGCGTTTGTGACCGTTTTATTTTCGTAAAATCATCGTATGAAGAGATAAATGACTACTTCACTTGAAAGTAAATTTCATGTGGAATTATGTTTGGCAAATGAAAGAACTGACCTTAGTTGTGTAATAAGCAGGTCGTGAATGATGGAACAGTTACCTGTCTCAGTCAGCAACAGACGAAAATGCGTTCTGCAAACCAGTTGTTCCAGAACTATAGTCTGAATACGATGCACGCACATGAGTTTGAGTTTCAAAACACATTCGATATTATTTTCTGGAAATAATCAGTCTAGGTCGAATTATTTACATCAATCACACTTGGTTTGAATAGTTTCTATAATGATCTCACGTAATTTTTTTTCACAAAAAACGGCATCGTTAAGCAAATTTTTTATTGAGTGGAGCGGTGTGCAGAACATCAGTTCTCATTCCCACAACAGGTGTATTCACATTGTTTCAGGATTTATGGATAGCAACAAATACTGATGCACAAATTCGTGATGCATCGCATGGTCATTGAAGTGTAATGTCAAAGAGAGAAAGAATATTTTTGAAGATTTTGTGTAGGCAAAATTTTGAAAGGAATTCATATATATTAGTGGTTAAATGCATATGTATACCTTTAATCCAAGCATACAGCTGCATATTTGCTTATGAATGCATTTCACAAAATCTATTTGGGCAATCAGAAATGATATTGGTCGCAGTAACGAACCCAGTGATTTCCAAAAACAAATTTTGTCACTCTTTGTGGATACGAAAACGCCTAAAAAAACACACCCCCTTCTCTCAATTGATGACAGTTGAGAGGCGTGGCAAGCTGAGAGCTGTGTTTGTTAAGAAGCGTGATTAGCGTAAAGCTGACAGGCGTTTTAATTGCACAAACGCTATCGTGATTGCTGAAGATTTTGCGAAAATAATTTTGAGGAAATTGGATCATGAATTTCTCAACACGTCTCTGACGGATATCATGTATATCACAAATAGCTTTGTGTGCACGAGAGTCACGCTTGCGTTTCGATTCTGCTGCACTTGTTTTGAAGGCAAAGCGCAAAATCGTTTGGACCATTATAAGACGCAATGGTTATATCAAGCACTTTGTGAAAAACATTTTTTGAATTTCTAGTGTTGATTTCCAACTAATCTGATTTTCAACACAATTGAAGTGCCAAATCTATTTCAAATAATTATTTATTCACTGTAGGTAACATCTACAAATTTCAATGCAGTCTTGTTTTGATGAAATATTTGAATTTATGAAAGAAACTCAATGAAATCTTGAGATGGAATCAATTTTTTTAGATTTAAAAGCAAAAAGAAAGATTTCAATGTGGTCTAAGTTGTAAAACTGTGATGCTACTCTATTCAGTGATACCGAGTGGGTATGAGTTTCTTTGAAGCTAAGAATTGCGAAATCATGGACATGACATCCCTCACATTTATACCAGTGCGCTACAAATAGTACAAAAGGTATTTGATTTCAAAAACTTAATTCCACTGAAAAGAACATAATGTAATTTCCATGACTACCGCAGCTGAACTGTAATTTCCAAGACTAGCCGTGGTTGAAAATGCAAAAAATTGTCGACCCACCTTCCCCTACATAACAGTTTTTTATTAAATCATCCATTGTGATGACATTATGAAAAGTGTTCTGTTTGTTACATCACAAACAATATGGCAGTGCATGTGTCGCAGTTCGGCAGTTGTTTGACTGGTAGTGTAGCACTGGTAGCACTGCCATATTGGCGAATTTATCGCCAGATTCCGGAAATTTGTCTAATTTTGAAAGCGTTTGGCTGCAAATATTTTGGTTTGGCGATTTGGCGAATTTCTGGCGATTTGTGAAAGCATTTGGCTCCAGATTTTTTTGTTTGGTGAAATGTACGACCTGAATATTTGCACGTATTTGCATACATTTTCATACATCGATTTATTATTTTTAAGCTTGCTGATGGTTTGAAAATGCATTACATCAGTTGAACGTGTGAAAGTAGAAGCATGCTATTCAACACTTCTTACCAAATATCCTTGCAAAATGTTGAAAACCTTTACACTTTGTGGTGAAACACAAGGCGCAAGATATAAGAGATTTAAATGATTTATTTCTAGTGAAAAAATTAATGTTTTGGTAAAGTTGAACCATTTGCAGAAGTTTGGCGAATTTATGGTGAGTTTGGCTATGTTTTGAAGTGAATTTGGCGACAGTTTTGTTATTCCTATCAGGCAACCCTGGTACAGCAGTAGGCTACGCATTAGGACGGAGAACAATTGTTGTAAACCCGAGTGATAGACACAGTAAACGTTTTTGCAACGCTGGCGACAGTGAATCAATATGCATCGCAAGGAAAGAGCTCAGCGTATGCATTTGCCAACAAAGTGTTTCTATTCGATTACATTCCTTCGAATCACATTGTTTTAAAATTGAACGTTAAGGTTTTGTGTTGTACACGTTTGTAAAACCTTGTACGTTTCGTACGTGCAACGTTTTTGTACGTAAGTGCCTTTTGTTTATTTGGACACATAATTTCCTTGTATTACTAACTGCCAGGCTAGGCCCGGGGTCAACAGAAAATTGCATACTTTAATTGGGGGTCAACGTGCAGAAACGTTTGGGAACCATTGACTTAGATGATAACTTAACCAAAACTTAATAATATGAACTTCGCTATCTCGCCAATATGCATGTCTTTTTATTAAAAATTTACCAGTAACACTGTATTTGGTCGGAAACCCTTTCTCAGCAAAGAATCGGACACTAAGATCTTGCAGAGTATACAGCATAATTTGCCTACGACGTAGACATCGTCAACTCTTATTGAAATAGAATATATTTGTCGATATTTATTTATCTTCACCAGTAACGTTTCTGTATTCCTTGGTAGCATTATTTAATTGTCCCAAGTTGTATTAGTGTTATAATTTCAAAAAGGACAATCTTACAACAGGCGCAAGCCTGACTGTTCCTATTTCGCTGTGACACGTCGATATTTCAAAAAAAACAACGACACACGAAACTTGCAGCAACCAAAAACACAAAGCATAGACGATCATGGTGAGTGCAGTTCGATTCTATTACCTGATTTCACGACGCTCCTTCTGCCGCCATGCTTTCAAAAACATTTAATGCAGCATGAAATGTTTCGTTAAATGATACAATTCGCATCATCTCTGGGTGCCTGAAACCGACCCGCAGGGAGCTTTTACAAGTACTCTCGGGTATTCCACCGGCCCACCTGCGCAGGGAACATTCCACTTTCAAGCTGGCGCTCCAAGCACAACTAAGCACTAACCACCCCCTTCATACTTTTACGGATACTCGGTCGCTCATTATGGTGTGTTGGTGTTTGAATTAAATGTATCAGATAAGCCCGCTTTTGAGGACACGAATATTCATAAAAGATTCGAAGTAGTTATCATTAATTTTTATGACACCATAATTTCGAATTTCCAGTTTGTGAGTTCTTGTGAACGTAGTCGCTTCTACCTAACAACCACGTCTGCCAGATAATCTTATCTGTGTTTTCTCATACCAACACTTCGCTAGCACAGCAATTGTCAACAATCTATCCCAAGGACAAACGTTCCTGAGGACAAACGTTGAAATCATTGTGGTACAATATGGTTTCAGAGCACTGTATTCTTTAAAGTCCAACGAGTAAATCTTTTCACAACGACAAATATTGACACCAATATAGCAAAGTAAAGCATTTTAAATTTATCATCTTGATAAACTGCGCACACACAAAGTAAATAACGGACGATTCTGAATAGCAATCGGAATATTTTATTAATTGCTAAAGTAATTTTATAGCTAACTAAGGCCATTTACTTAATTTTTATGGTTACTCACGCTTTCGACCATAGGTTCCATGATCTTGGGCAGGGTGACGCAGATTCGCTCTCATCTTATCAGTTAAAAGTTACTACTCTCGGTCTCGTGGGTGTGTCTCAATTTATAGATTTCGGTTAGCATCTGATTTTTTGGCTTCTCATTATTTAGGTTTGACAAGGCGGTATCTTTGGAACATCTCGCGGTTTCGTTTTGGTTAGTTTGCGGCGCATACCATTAATCTGCGGTGACATTCAAGGAAACTGGAAAACATTCTTGCTTAGGCTTGTTTCCTAGCGTTAAGCGAGGACTTGTATAGAATGGGTACTTAAAGCGTTGAGGCGGCTGACTTTGATGGATAGCGATGTTGTTCAGAGATTCTTACTTTCACTTATCATTCTTACTTTCACAAAATCCTATCAGTAATGCACCGTTCTTACTTTGTTCTAAATTAAAGGGTCCTGTCAACCTTTTCATATGCTTGGCAAAATGCGACATCGGCTGCACCTTGCGGCTGGTAGACATGTCAATCACGTCGTAGTTAGTCAGAGTTGTGAATGTTTTTATAAGCAGCCTACAACACTAAGGGTCGAAGTCCTATTGCAGATTTTTATTTGACTTAGCTTGCCGTTGGGGTAATATCTACATTTTAAAAGCAGGGAAAACAAACACATTTCTTAAGCCTAAGCGATTTGTTAATGGTTGTGTTATAGTACATTGCAGAGTGCATTCAGCGATGTCACAAGATAACAAGTCATTTTTAAACAAAAATATAAAATTGCAAAACTCCCACAACTGTGGTACACTGCTGCTTGCGCTCGCAGCTAACTTTGTACCATAGTCTCTTTTTATCACAACAAAATGATACAGGTGTCTTTGACTTAAAGTATCACATAGCTAGTCGGTTTATTTTCTTCATCACTTCAAATTTCCAATTCGAGCAGATCATCGGCTGCGCTCATGCTTGCGTAGATGGTCGCTCGAGTAACTGCTCCCAAATTAAAGTCGGTTGGCCAGGAATAGCATGGCTGTCCTTTTAAGTCTGGCCGTGGGTATGTGTCCGTCACATAAATGCATCCGCTTCTTGCCTTCATGGTCACCTCATAAACACCAGAGGTTTGTTCATCAATAAGTCTCAGTTTTATGTCGTCTCCTGGTCGTAATTCTCGTTCAGTCCATGAACACAATAAAGCGATGACTTGTTCCTCAGACATTTATTCAAAAGGTGTTGAAAGCGTGCTCCAATTTATCACACCGAATGCTGCTAGTATCGCTCTGACGCTCTTGCGATCTTTTTTCCTTGCATACAAAAGTTTTATAAACGACATTTTTATCTAGTCATATCTGTAACGACATAACTCACGATACAATACACATGCACACACCGTATCAACTCATGATGCTTATTTATTACCGAATATTTTTAATTGAAAATTTCTTCTCCCCGTTTCCCTAATTTGGCCTTTTAGGAATGTTGCAATTGCTCACAGTTGTTTTTAGTGATAATTTTCACCATATAAGCATCATGTGTTTATTTACATTTAAACACAATTAAATTTTTAGCTATTGAGGTTAAGTAATTTCCATGCTTTGACGCCCTCTTTAGCCATACGTGCGTTAGTTCACTTGTAACGTTTTCTGTCGTATTGTAACAGTATACTTATATACGCGTAATTGTGCACCGTTTTATGCGGTTGTTCGTAGTCGTTTTACTTGGGTTAATACACATTTGTCTTTTGTGATTTCAGCTTCTAATTTGAGAGTTCCAGTATTCGTTGTTATCATCAGCGCAGTCGTGACTTCACTGTGCACAGATTCTTATAATGTCATTGACTCTCGCAACCATTCCATTATTTTTCGAAAGTTAGGAGAATGACAATCTTTTTTTAACAAAGTTTTTACTTCAAGTTGAATGCTAGCTTGGCTTTTATAAACATCATAAATTGCAAAAATGTTATCCATTTCTTGCTTATCTGCGCACGAAACAATACTCGTTTCAATACACCTTAATAGCGTACTTGTAAAACTGGTTACATTTTAATCGTTACTTTCGGGCACTATTTTCTGGGAGTCCGAATCACCTTTTGACATGGTTTCTGGTTCAATCATGTTATGGCTAAAAGTTGCCATAACAATACCTTGTCCATAGTGCACAGTTTCTTGGCACACAGCGCCTGCATTCACGACGCCCCTATTGCCGCCATGCTCCGGCGCTAATCAACTCCGGCTTCAATATTCTGGAGTCATGGAGAGTGGCTTGGGAAAGTGCCACACCACCGGCTCAGTTTTTGGTCACCCCTGCCGTTTGTCTCCCGTCTGGCTCAGAGCTACCCCATAGTCTGTGGGAAGCACTGAATAGACTAAGAACTGGCCTTGGCTGCTTTGGTACATGTCTGTACCGCTGGGACATCCTAGATACACCCAAATCCATCTGTGCAAATGCGGAACAGTCGGCCAATCAAATAATCTTCGATTGTAACATCCTTTGCGCTCCGAACTGCCTGGAAGACCTGCGGTCCTCTGACATCAAAAACACCAAATGGCTTAAGAACCTTGTGGATTTTGTCTGAACCGCCGCTCACACGCAAGAAGAAGACCTGATTTCAGAAAGTAGTCAACAGCGCTAAAAGCAGCAACTGAAATAGGGATCGACACATCAGGTACACCAAATGAAATCTCACGCAATAAATCAACGTTGTCCAAACGCTCAAAGCTTTCGGCAAGTCCGCATTTGACGAAAATTTCACAAACATTATTTTAAAGTGCTGCTGCACGAGCGATGCTGTGAACCTTGCAATGAACGAAACGATGTATTTCGGTCTCTGCGTCGCCTCACGCACAAACGAAATATTTGCTTTTGGTGACATTCAACGAGCTGTCGGCGAATCGAAGC
>Ga0210059_1006048_pt1 | contig 19435 bp, 10 predicted proteins | sample Ectturendosymbi2_FD_188042 | JGI IMG/M metagenome (GOLD analysis project Ga0210059, IMG submission 188042) | Ecteinascidia turbinata endosymbiont from Florida, USA - Sample 2 (SPAdes) (version 2) | ecosystem: Host-associated > Tunicates > Ascidians > Unclassified | place: Key West, Florida... | reverse complement strand
TCACATATTCATCATGCACAGGTTTTCCATTTAGGGTTATTGGGTAGTTGCATTGTTTGTTGGGTTTCCAGAACTGATTTAAAGAGCTCCAGTAATCAGCATGAGATGTATTAGTGGTGTTTAGTTTGTTTATATAGCTCATGTTATAACTGTGTTTAGCCAATTTGATTTTGCGTTGGATCAGGTTTCTAAGTTTGCTATAGAGACGTTTACAGTTCATATCGTTGGTTTTACGCCAACGTTTGTAGTATCGAGTTCGCTTGCGAATTAATGTTTTAAGCTCGTTATTAAACCAAGGTTTATTTCTTTTACAAGGGTAAATAATTTTCGTAGGAATGAAGGTTTTAAGAGCTTGATTTATAAGGCCGGTTCTGGTCATCTAATCGTGTTGTTGTCCGGTAACTTTACCGCTGCCTGTTTTGTTACTGGCATTCTGACTGTTTCTGTTCCTGATATCGAGTGAGTGCAGAATAAAACAATATTTATGAAGTGGAACAACTTGTTAAATCAAATCAGGCGCCAAACTTTCAGAACCGCCCCCCCAAAAAATAGCCTATAGGGGCCTGAAAATAAAAATCCGGGCCTGCTGTGAAGGCATCGCTTGAGAAAATTGTTAAGTTTTTTCTCATGCAGCATTTATGTTGGACAAGTTTCGGAGCTGTAAAGTAGAATACTTAATACACACGCCTTGCAGATGTTACTTTGGTGCGTAATGTAAAGTGTGAATTGCGTCATGCTCAGAAATAACAGCAAATTAGAACAGTGAAAATCGGTATTGCAAAAAACTGACACAACCGTCTTACTTACTTGAAAACACATGATTGGCGCACAGTCTTACTTGAAAACACATGATTGGCGCACAGTCTTACTTGAAAACACATGATTGGCGCACAGTCTTACCTGAAAACACATGATTGGCGCAAGTAATGACGAATCCAGAAGAAAAAAAACACACACATGACCGTTACTGGCACGCATCGTATTAAACAACTACAACGAATCAAGTAGAAACGCAGCTCACCGATTATGACGTAGGTCCTTTCTCGAGCTAATTCGCCACCGAATGGAACAAAATTGTAAGCCGTGCACCAAACCATGCCAAAGACACCAAGTAAATAAACGGTGTTCCCGATCACGAGGCACTTTCCCGGGTTTTCGCAATTCACAAGATGTTCGCACACTTGAGGCCACACTGAAGCGATGTACATTGCGAGGAGCGCGCCTGGTGATGACAAAGGTCTAATTGTCGTGTGAAGAAGTGGAGAGACTGAATCAAATTAATCATTCGCCAAGAATTCGTGGAACTCTAATAATACTGCTGTCTGCGTAGTGCTTGTTCCTTGTGAACACTGGCTGTAAATTACATAAACATTATACGCAAAACAGTAGAACAGGCCACGTTGAAAAAACTTATTTCTATAAGCAACGTCGTTATTGAAAAGTGATGATTCTGCACCTGTGCGAAGCGTTAACTTAATAAGCCATAGTTGGAAACACGGAGGGCGTAGAAGTTCTGATTTTTAATTTCCAGTTTCAAGCGCGCAGCGCCTCGGGTCGTCCGCGCCTGACCCGGGGACGAGAGCATTTCGCGACAATCCAGAAAAAAGACGACCGGCCAACTTCTGTGTTGTGAGATACGAACCGTTCCAAGCAATCCTTCCAGGAAATGTACCATAAATTGCGCATATAAACCCGGAACACACGAAGAAATTTACTGACCGCAGGCGTAGGCGTTCCAGCGCTGCAAAAGCATCAGGCCCATGCTGGACGAGGCGCCCAGGACCGACCACCACCAGCTCTGTGCTATGTTCGAATGGAAGGACAACAGTAAGCCGCAGGTGAGGGAGAACAATATCAAGCCACTGTAGAAAACGAATGTGTCGGATACTGGCATGAAAAGGTCACAGTAGCAATGACAAGAGAGCTTACCCCCAAGGAGATGGCATTGGTCCCGTGTCTGGAAATCCTTTGATAGTGAACCTGGATACAACAGATGCTTCTCCAAACACCGCATGAATAATGAAGAAGACTGCACCATACCCCACACTAGCAACGACGTCGTTTTCGTTTCTGCAACAAAGGTCCACACAAACAACAGTAAAATGTTAGTAACCATAACAAAAAGATCTACACGCAGGTGCGGACACAGGGGGGATGCATCCCCCCCACTAGACCTAAAGAGGTGTTAACATGACACTTGATTACATTGAAAATCATCGCCAAAATATTTTTGCACTGCACATTACTTAATCGGTAAAGATGCTAAAAATTAACTTATGCTAACAATTAGTCAAAAACGTTTCTTCGTTTCATTAGATGAGGTGCTTTGTTTGTGGAAACCGATATAAAATAGTCAATGATGGCATGGGCGTCCGCAGGGGGGCAAAACGGGCATTTGCCACCCTGGAAATTGGGATTAAGAACCAAATATTTCTGGAAAAACCTGAAGTCGGCATCTTAATTCCGATTAACTGATTTGATTCTTGCAATGACAGTTTTTTTGCCGGTATGAAACTCACACTGCACAAGAGTCAGGTTCACAGTCATAGTGTGATGCAGTGATAAACTTGCAATTCACTCATGTCCCCTCCTTTGCCTGCAGAGGCGGATTGCGAAAGTTGCGAGCGGATTTTTCTACTGTTGGTCTTTATTGCGTAACAATAACATGGCAACAAATCTTCAAAGGTTCACGTTACATTACGGTAGCAGGCGTTTTGTTGCATGAGACTGTTGAACGTACACATCTTGGCAGGTAATGCAGCGAGACAGTGGCATGCTGATAGTGGTAAACCACGTACATTTATACTTTGTGAAAAGAACCATGAGTGAGTCTACAGCAATGCTTCCAAAAGTTTGAACTATCCATTATTAGTGCAAGTGTGACCAATGTGCCTGAGCGTCAAACTATACTTACGCAGGCTTCTTTTCATGCAGTACAAAACTATGTGGCTTGTTAGAATACATCTATGCAGGCTTGTGGGAATACGTCTTAATCGTTTAAGGTTTAGTTTCGACATCTGAGTGAATACTGAGTGCAAAGCTATATTTTGCTGTGTCGAGTTTTCATAATTCATCTGGCCAATTTTGCAAAACCTGCGTGGTGTTCTAATTCTAGTAAGCTTGTCCATAGTCGTGTGAACATACATGTCTCAATTGCCCGGTTCGTGTAGCAAGGTTTTATTGATCGGTTTCGACGCGATCCCAGACGTTTGCAGCTCTTGTTTCTAAGTGATGCTGACAAGTCCTGCAGCTGATCCCGCAATTAGGGGGAGAGCAACCGGGCAATTTCCCAGAAATATTCAAAAACATGTTCAGTTGTTAGTTCAGTTGAATATATCAGCTGGGTGCGGCCTTACTTGCTAAGTACATAAAGTCATAATTTGTGGATTCGTTGAAAACCATGGCAATCAAATGCTTTTTTCTTTACAGATCAGGGCAATGCTCAATTGAAAAAAATTCCTTGCGTTGAAAATATGCAGATATCCTACTGTGAAATCGTCGTAATACTAATATATCTTGCTATTGCTGCCAACGAAGCGTTTTTGTGATTGCTATCATAACATGGGGCATTTTCTCTGTAGTGTAGAAAGGATAAAGTGTTGTGTGAATGTCCATTTGCATTGCATCGTCAGCAATGTTCCCTCTAAGGGGCGCAAATACTCAGGACCACCAGAACTGCTGCGCAGTGAAATCTCATTCTTACGCACTTACAACATTCCAAGGCAATATAAAAGCACGCAAACAAGAAGCTTTTTGAATGAATTGTGTATTTTGCTTGTATTTTGATAAGATATAATTCACAAAGTTTGTAATTCATTGAAAACGCCAGTTACTCACCCCCAAAATAATCATCCTCACTAAAACAAATACTGGTTCAGTGTAAAATTATCTTAGAGGGACGCTGATCGTCAACAATTTGAAAATGATGAACAAAATGTCGACGTTGCCCCCTTGGAAAAACTTCTGCGGACGCCCATGAATGATCGTGCTTTCTCACTTTCGTTTTTTCGTTACTTTCGTGCTTTAAGTCATTACGAATTGTTTGTTTCTTTCCGTTCTCTTAATTTCGGTTTCAAAATAAACAGCATCACCCCGCTTCTTGTTATTGTTTCATCAAACTTACCAGCATAAACAAATGCTGGTAATTTTGATGAAATAATAACAACAAAATTACCAGCATTTGTTATAATAAACACCAAAATTACCAGCAATAGTCTGCAACGCCCATACTAATACACAAATTACTATGGGCGTTGCAGACTATTCCAAACGACAATTAAAAACTGTAAGGTTCCCCATTCGACGAGCACTGATCTAAACCGCATCCTTAAGTGACTACGCTCACTTGCTGTTGCTGCAACATACAAGTCAAACAGCACTACTATACTATGCTGGCTACTGCCACCGGTAATTGTGCTGTAACAAACGTAACCTACAATGAGAATAAGTATTACGTCGTCACGTGAACTATTTATCTCGAGGTACCTGCGCCGACGCCAGTGACTACGTCATCAGATCGATGTTATGTGCCCACCTTGCTTGTTGGTTCCGTAGCTGTGTAGTGTTAAAGTTTGACCAGTTTTACCACTCAAGCTTCTTCTAAACCAAGTTTAGACTTGTTTCCTCAGAACTCTACGTAGGCCTATGCGAAAGTAATTGATTTACGCAATATGGTCCTGTGAAGCACTGGGTTCATTGCAAATCGCTATCGCACCCCCCCCACACACCAAATTAGCCTGCGTCCGCTACTGTCTACACACAACCTAACTTTTCACATCAACAAACTTTGCGACAATTGTTTGCTCAGCATGGCTTTAGTGTTTGAGATTACAGGAAAGAATGTTTGAAACTATTACATACAATGCATATAATTGAGTTTTACAGGAGGTGCAATTGATAGCAGCAAGAAAAAACGATCTAACCTTGAAGTTTTCTCTTCGCTGTCACCAACATGTTTGCTCGAAGACTTTATATTCACTATGCCATGAGTGTGAACCAGTCTCATCCCAATGACAAGTGCAAGAAAGCTAACAAGCACCTTGTTTGTTTGATGATCATTCCAGAGTGGAGTGATTGAAGTGAACCTGGAAAGACAATTGCTTTCATACATGTCCAGTGACAGTGTGTTGCAGAACAGCACAACATTACTATGCAAACACAAGCAACTACTCATTTACCCAGTACATCTGCCCACTGAAATCGTTCTTTAGTGGCATAGAAGTGGCTCTTACACGAAATTTCGCCATCTATTAGTTTTTTTGCAGTACACTGCTGGAGGAAACCGATCTATTTTAAAAACTATAAGGAAACTGGTAAGTGCTTCTTAAAAAAATGTTGTGAATTTTTCTCCAAGAGTTTTGTTTTCAATAAATGCATGCAAGCTATTTTTGCAGAAGTTTGACATTGATTAAGGTGCCAAGAATTAAGACAATACTTGTTCAGCTTGACTGCAACTTTTCTAGGCCCTTTGCTTCATCTTCACTGTGAGAACAAGTTTCACTTTAAAATGAAACAGTATTCACAGCTTGCGCATTCTGTTGTTGATTATCACACATGCGTTTTAGGTTCATAAACCAAAAATAGACATGGATGGAAACACTTTGTTAGACTGAACAAGTACTCAAACACACACAATTGCTTTGCTGCAAAGGGAGTGGTGTAGTGTTGCTACTGAACAGCACCACAACAGCTGTGTATTGCAGCTGCTCACCATACTCCTACACTAAAGGTAGGTTTAGGTTTACACTAAGCAATTTTCGTACGGAAATCCACACGGAAATTTTGTTTTTATGGTTTCCGTACGCATAGCTACGGTTGCGTGCGAAGTCGGGCGAATGGAAGCGGATCCGACCGTGCGAAGAGCGAAATTTTCGTAAGGAGCCGGAGATGTTGTCTGACGACGCCTGACGAACCGCCAGGTCCTGGTAGGCTAGTGAGTGGTCTTTTCCGACTCAGTAGCCTACAACAGTCAGAAACAAGAAAGTTGTTACGACTGAGGTTCTTTGATAAAATTTGGTCAGGATCCAGGTGGTGTGATAAATGGTAGTTACTAAGGTGTTCTCAGTGAACTCCTGATAGTCAAAGCATTTCACCTGTGCTGTGTACCAAACATAAATAAGGAACAAACAAAGTGAGTCTAATTGTAACACACATACAGTATGACCTTGAACCCAACCATCATCCTGATGTAGCTTACTTGGCTAGTGCAGTACCACCACTAGGCTTATATGGAAACTGATGTGCCATTCATGATGAGCAATGATTTGATGTAAGCGTTGTTTTGTTTTTATAAAATACAACATTTCTGTTCATGTTCTAATGCTGAAAAGTACAACATATCCTTAAACATTTAAAGGCAGTGGCTACAGAACCACCCTTGGATCGTTTAGTTTGAAACCTTATTCGACCACCTCCTGTAACATGACAGTAACGCACGAGGATAATGCAGTAGGCTTGGTAGAAACGTAGTAAATGCAAAAGTTAACCCTAACCGTAGCCCTTACCCTAACGCTAACCAAAAAGCTAAGTTAACCCAAACCTAGTGCTCACCTATCGCTAACCCCTAAAGGAAAAGTTTGGAAAGTTTTGAAAAAAATAAAGTTGTCTCACAAATTGAAACGTGTAGGTAGTCACTGTTACAAAAACGTAACCAGGCTGCAGTACGTATTGTCATAAAGATCTCTCAGTGACGCTATGTTAATCAAGATACATTTTCCCATCTGTCTGTCATTTGCAATAATTCAGTTTGAAAAATGCTAAGTGCTTACTACTAAAGTAGTATCAACCTTAGTCTTACGACAAGACAGGTCAAGTTTATTTTAGTCATGGTCTTTAATTTCATAAATATCTTTTGCTGATAGAATTTAGCTAAGGTCGAATGGTTTGTTTTAATATTTTGTTCAGTGCAACTTACAAAACTTCTAAAATTTTGTTAACTGAGCGAAATTTTTGTACTAGAAAAGTAATGGTTGGTTTTCTGTTCCCTGATGTTGTTGACACCATTTTGTTGAATTAAATATTTTACATTCATAGCTAATTTGAACAAAGTTTTTTAAACTATAATTATGGAAAATGTTATAGATGAACAGTTTGTACTTGTAGCTGAAAAATATCAATTTCTATATGATCTACAAGCAGCACTATACCATAATAGAAGAAAATGAAGGAGTGCATGGGAAAGCATAGCAGATGCATGTGGAGTAGAGGGTAAGTGTTTGATGTAGTGGCTAAAATTGGGTTTGAGAGGAGAGACATGTTTATACACTTTACCTGCCTTGATATGAAAAAAAATTCATCAATGTGTTTGGAAATTCTACAAAGCTTTTTTATCAGACACTTGTTTACAAACAACATTGGGGTTTAGTGCTGATGCCTGTTGCCAAATATTGTTTCTGTTAACAGGCGTGGAGGCAGCATGTGAAAAACATGGAGGTACGTAAGAGATAGGTATGTTAAAGAAAAAAGATAAATTCTGTTTACAAGTCTGGTGCAGCTGCTTCCAGCATATTCGTGTGGCATCTTTACAATCATTTGCAATTTCTCGACCAGTTCATTAATTCTTTACGGACCGCACGGACCCATTTATGGACAAACTTAAAAAATTTTTCGGCTTGGCTTTTGGGTTCTTTGTGTGTTACGTCACAATGAGAGCATGTTTGGGCCATTTTAGGCCAACTTTGCCTGGCCCTGGGCGCCAGGCCAAGGCGAAATTTTTTTCGCTCAATGTTTATTTGGATTCCTGACTCAAAAACGAGTCTTTAGAGCCCTTGACTGACTTGCTAGCATATCTGGATCTAAAATTATGGCTCAAAAACTAAGAAAAGGTCAAAATTTGCTCTCAAAAACGCTAATCTGGGGTGAATTCCACCTCTGACTGTAGCTGGCCATAACTTGCCGTCAGAATGAGCAAGAGTGCCGTTCGAACCCTCTAAGACTCGTGAAGTCATGCAGTTTGCAATAAAAAAAACATTCTGCATTTGGACTTCAGATTTTCTGTTGATGTATACATAATGAGAGGATGTTTATGCATATTTGTATATTCTTTGATGATGTCATCACGCCACCCTTTAAAACCCGCAGAGCTATTTTTTTGACACAATTTTTTTCGATTTTAGGCCACAATTGAGTTTTTTGGGGGTTTTATTGATCTTTAGCATTCCTGGACCCCAAATTAGGGCCAATGAATGGTAAGTTAATTAGGGAAATCCCCTGAAATGGCCTAGCAGATCGGCAAAGCATTTGGCTCTTTCTGGCCTAACTTCGGAACTAGAAATGCTAGAAAGTCGATCAAGGGCTCTAACAACTCATATTTGAGTCCGGGATTCAATAAAACTTTGAGCCACAATATTTGCGCGTTGGATATGCGGTTAACATCATAAGAATATTCACAAAACATCCTCCAATCATGGGGCCATGGACCAAAAAAATCCTGAAACTTTTTAAAAAAATCTAATATAGAAGATTTCATGAGTCTTTAGAGGGTTTGAATAGCTCTCTAGCTCAATCTGGCTGCCAACCACGAGTGGCCAAAGTTGGACAGAAGTGGCCAATGTCATTTTTAAAATTTCAAATTTTTGCCAAAAACTGTGTTTTTGAGCCATAATTTTGTCTCCCGGTGTGCTAGCAAGTCAATCAAGGGCTCTAAAGACTCGTTTTCGAGTCACAAATCCAAAAAAACTTTGAGCGAAAAAAATTCGCATTGGGCTGGTGGCCAGGCAAAGTTGGCCGAAAATGCCCAAACATGCTCTCATTGTGACGTAACACACAAAGAACCCAAAAAATTTTTTTTTGATCTCAAGTCGAAGACTTGCCAAATCCGTAGAGGGTTTGATCAACTTTCTAGCTCTATTGGTCGGCAAGATATGACTGGCCAAAGTTTGGGCCACTATAGTTGCTTTGCGGTCCTTAAGGGGTTAAAAGTAGATGGTAAGATAGCACAAAATTTAAAGTCTTATGTTTGCCTACCATGTAATTTTATCAAAATTTTCATTGTTTGCAGCACACAATCCAACTTGTCAGCAATTATACCAGACACTGAAAATGAACTGGATTTAACACTGCCCAGAGATAGCACTGAAAACCTGTGCTTGGATATGGTTCCAGTAGAACCTGCTAATAATGAGGATTGCCTGTCTCCTAGTGTGCAGCAGTTGGAATTGCCATCTGAAAGTAATTGCTTGCTGCAAAAGTAATATCTGTCATACATGTTTTTCTACCTTGTAAATGCATGTTGTGATATGGACCATGAGTCTGAAGCATATAAATAATTAATGATAAAGTAACATTTTGTTGTATTAGTTGTGCCTGAGGGTTACATTTATCAGCTAAAGTTTTGCGGTAATGCCGAAGGTGCCAAACCACGGCCCACTGACCAGTTTAACCCAGACCACCTTGCACATTCTTTTCAAGCACCACGTTTCATGTATGCATGCAAATAAATATCATAAATTTTCATGTATGCATGCAAATAAATATCAGAATGGTCCGTGAATCACAGGTAGCACTTGTAAGGTGTGACGACAATCTGAGAATGGGCGGCCTATTTCGTCTGTCACAACCACTATGGGTCATTCTTTGCCAAGTGAAACCTGAAAGTAAGAGTGGAGCCAAAAAGCAAAACAGCTACAGTTGATCTCACAATTTTGAAAGTTTTGTGTCTAACGTACGTATTTGCAAGCACCGGACAGCTAGCTGATTTGCACATATGTGTTCCTTTTTCACTCAGGTATGTTATGTAATATACTAATGCTTGTTAGCAGTACATGAAAGATATCTGATGACTGGTGCTCTGGATTGGAATATACACACAAACCAATTGTCATAAATCAATTTCTAGTAACACTAGCATCTCCAATAAGCAGATCATCAGAGCTCAAGTTATGCTACAATAACACTAAACTCAGGTATGTTTACTTGCAAGTTGGGTAAATTCAAACCTACAAGACAAATACACAAATAGTGACTTTTTGTGGACTATTTCTAAAATATAAAAGGCCTGCTTATAGGTGCATTGAGCTACTTGACAACAACTAGCGCATGACTTTGTCTTCAAACTTTGTGCGAAGTGCAAACAAGACACACAGCAAAATCAATTCAGCAGTTCAGAAACATATTTTGAAAATCACACAACACATGGATCTAGTCTGTTACCATATTCTAGAAGAGAGCAGAGCAAAATATCCCAGAGTATGCCCCCAAAAAGCAATTTTCCGTTGCATCCTGTCAGGATTCCACCATGTTGCAGCTTGGAAAAGAAAGCTGGCACCAACTCCAATTGATAATCCTATCAGCCTGGACAATGTTGTTGGAGAATGAAATGATGCACAACCACCTTCAAAATAAGAGCTTAATTCAATAGATGCAAGCAAAACCAAAACTGCAAATGGTCATGTTTCTTTATAACAGAAGTCCTCATCCAGTCAATTTAGCCAATTGTTAGATCACAGACTTACTCCATGCACGGTTCCTACGCAATTTTGAATATGAATTTTCAGACTTAATTGCAGACTTTTCGAAAAGACATACCCAGGTCAAATACAGGCACTATAAAAATTAATATCATCAAGTAAAATTATCAGTCTTGAATAAAATATTACGAAAATGCATGTCAAAAGATCAAGTTTGGAAATTTATTTATTTTTTTTTTTATACTAACAGACCAAAAGAAAATTTTTCTATACTTTTCCACACTCTACACTCTGTAGGAACCCTGTGCAAGGGTATAGAAATAATTTGTAAAAATTTTACACTGACTTTAATTGTCTATTTGCCTAATAATAATTCTTATCTGTTTTCGCTGGTTTCAAGGCATGCTGTTAAGTAATGTTAAGCATCATTTCCATGAGTGCAAATTGTTTCTGGCACTTTTAGATTACGCAATATCTGGGGCTACCGTCTTCAATTAGTCTAGTAGTTTTGGGCTCTAAATTGGAGTTTTCACTGTTGCTTATTAAACAGACTGGTGTGCCTGTGTGTGTGTGTTTGAGAGAGGGATGGCTTGTGGTGCAACGTTTCATGTTTATGCTACAAGAAAAAAGTGTTGTGAGGTTATAGTTTTGGCAACCTAGTCATTAGAGCTCGACTGATAAGTTTTTTTTGGGCCGATACTGATGTTTTTCATTTTTCATTGCCGATATCTGATGCCGATACCGATATTTTTGTATTGCTCATGCAGTATCTATTTTGCCTCAGAGGCAAAATAAACACTCCTGGAGCTATTTCGCCTTCAGCGAAACATTTTGAAACTACAACTGAAAGACACTACAGTTCATTTTTTTCTTCAGGCCACATAAACAAAGAAAAGAACTTCACAAGTTACAATCCTTTTATGAGACAAAATATACACTCTAGTTCTGCCTTGTGAGGCAAAATATACACTGCTGGAGCTATTTTGCCACCAGCTGAACATGATTTGCTAAACTGGTCACATGACAAGTTTGGACAGCATGACTGTCTCAGTTGCCTGTGACATCTGTTAATGGGTCAGTCTGATAGACAAGTAACATTATGCTTTCAGTGCTGGAAAGCTGTTAGCAGCTTCTCGCTTGCATTGTGTGAACTGTAGGCTAAACCTAAACCCTTGTTTCTTTACGTATTGTACTTGTCACGTGACCATTTCAACCAGCTGTGTTTGACTAAAGATCAAATGTACTCTAAAATGATGGTTTAATCCGTTGTGCCTACTGCAGTCCATAGCAATTTCTAAGACTCACAGTAGTCTAACTCTAAATCAACAAATGCACAAACAGCAAAGATGTGTTGTGTACAGGTAGGCCTATTCCCTGTGTAGACATCTGTGCCTACGCTCAGATGTCGTAAGTAAAAAACAATGCGTGACGCATTAAAATAGTTAAAACCATCACTTCACTGCGATGAAGAACTGTACAACAACAAATTCTGTGCAAACCTGGGTCTTGCTTGCTGTGACGTAGGTACTTTTTTGATGCAAGCTGAATGCAAGACTGTCTGGCCTGGAGAGACCTCAAGTGGTAAAACAGCCAACCAACACAAAAGCACGTAGCCTAGTTTGTTCGCAGACAATCATCGGCTTACCGCGCCAAAACCCACGAGCTAATGTTACGTCATAAAGCATTTTGTGGGGACTGTTGCACAGCGCTCTGATTATTATGCATGGAAGTCTGTGCGCTAAGAACAGGACAGAGCATTTGCGTTAATCAAACAGGGTCAGAAACAAAGTAGCAACTTGGGTTTCCGAACACTCCCTGCAGAGCAACAGCTCAACACTTTTATGAGCAAATGCTGCCGATATATTTCAGTGAAATTTTGCCAATACGATACATCAGCAACATCGTCATATCAGCTGATATACATCGGTAGAGCTCTACTAGTAACATTGTGTGTGGTTTTCTGATACTGACACTGGACCAGATCTCAGAAGGTTGACTATTTGAAAATTAGATCTTAGGTCAATGAAAAGTTGAGCACTGTTGGCTTACAAAGTTTAGCAACACACTGAAAAGACCATGCTTTCAAACATTAACAAAGACCATCAAAAGAGAGCTTGTTCAAACATAAAATAATGTGATTACCCAAGTGCATGCTACATCTGTATTACTGTGATCTTTTGCCCAAATCCTATAAATGGTAAGTTGCTACTGTATTTAAGATATAAGCAAGAAGCAACGAGCCAAGAATTGCAGAATTTGGGAGATTTCTGCATCATTCTTTTACGAAACTGGTAATTGCCTTTCCCAAGGTGAAAAATCAATTGGTACTAGTCATGCTACCACACAGAATCCTTATTCAAACTTTTAATTGAACAACCACTTCGCATCAGAATGAGATTTATACCACAAAGACGCAACTGATTCAGTCAATTTCATGGATGCCAGCCAAGGTGAAGCCTATTTATGATATATTTTTTAAACAACGGGGTGCTACAATGAATTTTTTCTTGTTTTCAAACTGGAATTGGGTATAACACTGACAGTTATGGATTCAGATTAGATTTTTAGTTTCTGAACACCTACAGCACAAATACGTTTTTTAATGCTGGCTCAACAAAATAGTATGTAAAACATTTCTTTGTGTTTCTTTCAACCACCTCTGAACATTATTTCAGAAACAAGTAAACTATTTGAAGTGAATCTGAAGATCGTAATAAACTCTTCTGTACACAGAATTTTGTTGTATCAGCAAAGCATAAGGAGACCATTGAAACAACTATTAATATTCAAGAACACAAACAACAAGTAAAGAAAAAGTTACGACATACCTAACATCAGTGCAAGCAAAAAAGTTACAATTCCAAAGCTTCCTAATATTTGATTCATTTCCTTTCCACAAACAAACAAAATGGGAGAGAATGCAACAACAACAAAAGATTCATAACCAGTAATGTCAAGTTCATTTAAAGGATAAAACCAAATCATTGGTCCTAAGCCATGAACCAGTGTCCAAAAAGCATATCCAAAACAGCAGTGCTGGGAAAGAGCAGCCCACTCTTCAAATGCCATTGTCAATTATATCAACAGTAGTGCAGGTCAACTCCACCGCCTACTTTACTGCTGCCTTCTTGATACACTGTTTCAAAGCCAAAAACTCCTTTTCACAATCTCCTTTACGTAAATTGTCCCACTGGCTTACGCAGTTTCCATAAACCAAAGCTTTGTCAGAACACAAACGAATCTTCAAAGGCAGATTTCGTCTTAAATATTGTTGTGCCTCAACTATTGGCAGAATGTTTTTGGGCATATCACAGGATAAGTATCACCACATGCTTAGTTCACACAGAATTAAATGCATGTCAATAGAAAAATAATGTTTGCAGAATAACTAAGATTGGTTTGGTTGAACAAAGTGGTGTTAAAAAAATCTTCTGCAATTATGACTTTTTCTACATTGCAGGCAACACCACGTTGCTTTAGACATGACAAGAATAAAACCATGACAACAAATTTGCATACAAACAATTCTTTATGATAATTCTGCATCAAATTAGTAACTGCTAGAACTAGGAAAGTTGGTAACATTCATCTTGCTATGCAACAAGTAGTGCAATTACTTAGGTAGAAGTTTAAATCATGGTGTGATAAAATATGACCAAAAATAAAACATAAATAAGCAGCTAATATCTGGAACACCAACTTTTATACCTCATCATCTGCATTAAAAATTGTGTAAAAATAGAATTAGTCTGATATTTCTTGTAAGTCAAACCCTGTTTATGAATCCAGTTGCTCTTCGAAAATGCAGATGAAAAAGCTATAAAATGTGGAATTACTAGCTGCAGTGATTACGTATGTATGAATTGCACAATCCCTGAACAAGTGTGAAAACTCAATAACCATGCAAAATTTATTGATTGTTTTAAGTTGACATTGGTTCAAGGCAGGCTAAGACCTAACATGCAGCAACTAATTACACACAGTAATAAAAACACTGGATGTTTCAAAAACGTATATAAAAAACTCAAAAACATTTCTCAGCTTAGAACATTATTACTCAAAACATCTAAAAAACAATGGGCTGCTAAGCCTCAAGTGATCAAAACACACAAACTGCTTTCTTATTATTGTTTGCCTAGGCATTAACCAAGTCAGTCCCTAACATTACCAACTTCTTGGATTCTAACCGACATTTCACTTAAATGGAGCTAAACTAAGAATCTTGTTGTCACTATCAGATTGTTAGAAACAGGTAACAACATATCTACTGCTCACTTAAGCACATCCTATATTAATCATTTAAGGCACCAAGAATCAAATGTAAATTGACCAACTTGACTTTAGTTGCCAGTGCACAAGTGTATGCTTAGTGATAGAGCAAAGCATTTCCAAGCTATGGTTCCCAACTTTAGGTTATTGCTGCATATACAGTAGTTAAGAGATACTTTACTTTAACAAAAAGCAGCCTCAAATGCAAATACAATTTTTGTGCCATGGCAGAATAGTGAAGGGCAACAAGCAAAACCCAAACTAGAATTCACAGAATTTATTGAAATTTATACTACAGCTTTGTGAAGCCACACAATTCTAATAAGAAGACAATACGTATGACCAATCTAAATTTTCAATCATGCAAAAAAATGGTTGAGACAACATGGGTATAGAGATTTGTATAATTTCAGATGCATTTAATGTCTGGCTAAGAATGCTGTGAGTGAGAATGACATTGTTCAGAACTGGTCAAAAACCATGCTACAGTAAGAAATAATGTCCACATAAGCACACATAACCACCTCAAAAAGGTTAAACAGCTGTTAAATACATACAAGTTCATAAGAATAAAAATCAACATGTAAATATCACTTACGGTTACAATGAGAAAGTTTAAGCACCAAGCACAGAAAATGACTCAAAGCAATGAAGAATGCTTTGCCACTGACATCCTTTTCAAAAACAATTTTTAAAAGATTATATGCAGCAAAATATGCTAGAAATGTGACAAATATTACAGCCGCACAATGTATCTGAAACATCATCCAAGTATTTACTTTGCATGTTAAGTTACAGTGAAACCTTCACATTAACAAATTAGTAATACCTACCACAAAAACATACTTTTAAACTGCAAAAGCACATAAATTTCCACAAAATCATGAAATCAACCTGCAACAAAATAATTGAAATGCGTTTTAAAATGACAAAAGCAATGTCTCAAAAAATGTAGAGAAAGAAAGAATTGAGCTTAATTCATTATTATTAGACTATTTTTGAAATTTTCTTCTTCAACTGCTATTTTGGACAACAAATGTGTTCTTATTAAAGACAGTTGTGCTCTGATTTGTACTGCCAGAAAATGTATTGTGCAAGGTTAGGTCACAACTAGTTTTTTCTTGAAACCATAAAAACCATTCAAATGCAGTAATTTTAAGCAAACCAGTATACAATATCAGGTGACACCACATCAGTGATAAAAACTTTTCCCATTTACTTTGCTTTTCCTGCAGTTTTTGAGCATTGAAGTCATGCAGTGCTCGGAGACAACACCTTGACATGTCTAGAAATCCAGAAGAATGACCACGAACGCCATACAAATGCTCTAAACCTCGTAAGTGATCATTTGCTTTCAGTACCAGCAACATCTCTCTGGGAACTCGATTTAGAACTTGGGAAATATGAGGAAGAAATGAACCTGCATTGCTGCGAATCTCATTGTCTTCATCTTGAGTGAATTTCACTTCTTTGATTCCATCTGAACCCACAACTTTCCATGCTCTGCCAGTCACAATGGTAGCTAATAAGGGGTACATTTCACCACTGCCACAAGCACGGCAATGTGTCTCAATTCCACGAACATCTGTGTTGATTATGGATTGCCATAGGTTGGCATAATGGTATCGAAAATTGTCTGAAAGCTCTCTGTACAACCCGTGATCCAAAAGAACAAGCTGAAGCTTTTTTTGTTTGTAAAATGTAGATTCATCTTGTTTCCAACGAACAAAAATATTTCCAGGATGTGGATCACAGTGAACGAAACCATGAATAAAAATCATTTCACTATATAACTTTCCAAGCAACTTGCTAACATGGTTACAGTCAATAGAATTGTCCTTGAAATACTCCATGTCATTTACTTGACCACCATTCATAAATTCCATCACTAACACTCTTGATGTGGAATACTTCTTATAAATTTTTGGAATAGCTACCCAGTCAAATTTTTTTAAATTTGATGCAACTCTTTCAGCATTTGCTGCTTCAACAGTGAAATCTAACTCAACAGGCAAATTCCTCCTTGTTTCTTCCCCAAGCCACAGTAAATCAAATTCAGGAAAAAAATATGGAATGCATTGCAATGCACCATCCATCATATTCATATCTTTATCAGCCAGATCACGAACGCGCGGATGCTGAACTTTGACAGCCACACAGGAACCATCACTTTTAAGAGTCGCTTTGTGCACTTGTGCTAATGATGCAGTTCCTAATGGTTTTGTTTCAAATGTAGAGAATAAATCACCAATGCTAGTTACATTTAAATCTTCTTTGATTACTTCCTCTATTTCTTTTACAGTGCTTGTAGGTGCATTGCTGTGTAGAATTTTTAACTCGTTAGTGTATTCCTCTGGCAAAAGATAATCCATTCCACCAAGGTGTTGGCCAACCTTTACATAAGTCCCACGATTTCGCCAGCATAAATTTAACAACCTTTTTGCTGACCTTGAATGTACTTGAGATTTAGCAGAAGCATACATTGGTGTATTTTTATCAATATTCCATAATGTCCACTTGTAATCACCCACAATAGATGCCACAACAAAACCAGTTCTGGCAGCTCTTATAGCTGGGTAGCAAGTTAAATCTATTACATGCTGGTGGTCCAATGCCAGAACTGTAGCACCAGCAAAGCCACAGAAGAGAGTGGCTCGTTTTGCCAATAACCAAAGCATTAATTTCCTACAATTATGCCTTGATTCACATAAATATAAATTAATTGGTAACTAAAAAGTACTTATACATTTTTGCTTTGAAAAAAACAAATAAATACAAAAAAGGCATAACTATGCAATCTTATCACACAAGATAAAACACAAACTATATTTTGTTCAAACTGGCTCAAAGTCAAATCTCATGACAATTTATGGCAAGTGTAATACAGAGGATGTGCAAGGCACATGAAGACAGTAACACAATATATACAGATGCTTCATCAAAGTAGATAATCTAGTTCTGGTATCTTAACATGTTTATATCCCTTGGTAATAAACACAAAGGCCTTGATACCTGATATCATGGCAAAATCATTAATCTGCACAGAGAATACAAATTAACTGCCATGCAGATCTTCATAAAAAATGAAACATAGATGGGCATTTACTAGTGGTCCACAAAACCTTGATAAAAATGGCCTTCTGAGGCGAACCCAATGTCTGAATGAATAAGGGCATTGTGCTAGCAGAAAAGATTGAAGAAGCCAAGTATGTTTTTCAAAATGATAAGGGCCATTTACTTTGCATACCATAATTATGAAAAATTAATCCATCACAGACTTTTGTCTGAGCTGCCCATATGATAGTAGGTATCAAAATACAATGTGAAAAATACTGTTGTTGAAGCATTTAAGAAAAAAACTATTAAATAGTAGTCATTAGCAGTGCAAGTTGTAGCATCAGCTAAAAACTACAAGACGCTTCCAAAGCAACTTTATCTTGAGTTTGGATTTACAAGGATCTTGAGTTGGTATTTAATGACCAGGTCTGACCACCTGATAGCAAAAAAGGCAGTATATATATATATATATATTTATATATATATATATATTTTATTTTGGAGATTTGAATGCAAGTTAAGGGGCTGATTGAAATCCATCAGGTTTTTCTCAGCAATAACACTATTAAAAAGAAGTGGTTATAGGTCTGCTACACTTGACATGGTTCGATTAAAATGGTGGGTTTATTACTTTGATAGCACCGTCATGATAGTCTAGCTGATGCATATATGTCTTCTGTGCATATATTTTTCAGTTCGGCTCTCACCCTGACACCTTTTAATTTGGTAATACAGCAGAATTTGCCTAATCTGTCACCTCAAAGGGATTAGAAAAAAGTGATGAGTTGGGCCAAGTGATAAATTAATGCAAACAGGTGAAAACTCTATCGTAGAAGCCCGTTTTATCATAGTAACTCATATACATAGTGCTTTTATTTGCAGTAAAATAAAGTTTATGACATTATGGTTGAATACACTTGATTTCTCTACTCTATCTAGACTCTTCCATTTAATCTAACACCTTTCAAATCTTTAACAAACTTTAAAGATTTCCACGTTCTCTCAATGGGGAGTTGGGTCGTGCTTTGCACCTCGTGCATAAATTCGACAAACAAATTATGAGGTGCAACAATTCTCACATAAAGATCCTTAATTTGTTTGAATTCCCACACATGTTACTGCTTAAACAACAAAAAGCGAAGCTGCAAATGACGTATTAGCTAAACAAAACGTTTTTAAAGGGATAGGGTCATTCCATGCTTAATTGAACACCCTTGTTCACCCACCCTCATAAAATATGATGAAAGTGGGCTCATTTGAAAGAGCTTCAAAAATAACAACCAACAAAAAAAATTTGAACAAAATCGGTCAAGCAGTTACCGAATGGCAGACGTTTCAATTTTTTAATAAATTTTCATTTTATGGTCACGCTTGAGTGATTTCTGCTCTGTACAGCCTCCCCCTTAAGATAAACTGGTGGGTTTTTTTTAATCCCATGTTTTCTGGGGTGCTGATTTAAAAAATGATGGTTTCATTCTTGTAAAATGAAGTTTTCACTGTCAAAATCTGCATTTTGTATGTTTAGCTTCCATAATCGCTCATGCGTTGCGCACCTAACCAATTCATGTGTGAAAACCACCACATTGTTTGTGAAGCCTTGTATTTTCAGGAAAACATAGTGGTGTTGGCGTCCCGTTTCCAAATAATATGTTAGAAGGGTGTGAAAATTAACAACTTTGCTATGTTGGGCTTGCGATTTAACC
>Ga0210059_1006047_pt1 | contig 19439 bp, 11 predicted proteins | sample Ectturendosymbi2_FD_188042 | JGI IMG/M metagenome (GOLD analysis project Ga0210059, IMG submission 188042) | Ecteinascidia turbinata endosymbiont from Florida, USA - Sample 2 (SPAdes) (version 2) | ecosystem: Host-associated > Tunicates > Ascidians > Unclassified | place: Key West, Florida... | reverse complement strand
CCATCACTGTGGTACACCCCTGTACACCCCATCACTGTGGTACACCCCTGTACACCCCATCACTGTGGTACACCCCTGTACACCCCATCACTGTGGTACACCCCTGTACACCCCATCACTGTGGTACACCCCTGCACACCCCATCACTGTGGTACACCCCTGTACACCCCATCACTGTGGTACACCCCTGAAAAATCCTGGCACACCCTGAGGTGTACGATACACCCGGTTGACAAGCACTGAGCTACTGCAATGTTCGATTGCTCGCCGAACACCAAGTAAGACTGTTTCATTTTTTTAATCGAACAAAAAATCCTCGGCTGGGATTTTGCAAAATTTTTATGCCACAAGGCGGCTCAATTTTTGCATTTTTTAACTTTTTCTCACTGTGATGTGCTGTAACCTGCCTGCATGTGACAGCTCTCACCCCATCAGCCGCTGACTACCCTTGCGCATTTGCCTATTTGTTTGTGATAATTTGTTAAATAGTTTTTCAACGCCTTTCTATTTTGTGCCAATTTGCTTGTTTAATCGTTGTTTTTTGCTTGATTGCTGTTGCTGACTTCGCTTAAACCCGCTCTGCCTGAGTTTCTTACTAGCCTGCTGTTCTTATACAACGATTTTCTCAATTTTTTTCATAAGTTACCATCGCTTCAACGCCATAGGTTTTAATGGTGCCTATGAATGGAGGCGGTCTTTCATGCGTAATTTGTTTTACTCCATCGAGCTTTGGCGACTTTCTCTTTTTGTTCTCAAAAAAGAGAACTTTTTTCTCAGAAGCAAACTCAGAGCACCAACTAATCGACACATCACGGTTACGAGCAATCAAGCGGAACGAGCGTTTATTTTCAGTCTGAACTGCACGTTTGCACATGGCAGCGAATCTAGTTCAGTAACAGGTTATGGCGAGATGTTGGTGAGTGATGTCACTTAGCAAAAACGCAAAGTTAATTGTACGTTAGGATGGTTTGTTCGTTAATCAAAAAGAAAAGTGCAACAACTGTGGTTTTCATCTGAAAGAAATAAGTAGAGCAGGAAATAAAACCAATTACGAGAAAGCCGTGTAAGGAAAGGTTGCAAGAAATGAGACCAATGGAAGTAACTTTCTGGGCTTCATTTAACTCAAACAACGAATCGAGAAGCTATAAGACGTACGGAGTTGCGAATTCAATTTCTTCTGTGTCAAGATGTTTGACTATATTGAGTGAGATTTTATGCAAAAGATCAGTTAAATGTTTTATTTGATGCTGAGTTTCGTTGCCAGACAGATGTGAAGCACTTATTAATGGGCTTACAGCGTCACTCGCCTTTGAAACACTTGGCTGCACGGTCAAGTCAGGGCGGCGAATAAGATTACAGAAACCATACAGACTCATCAAAAAACCCAGAGTTGGCCAGAAGAAAACAGGTAAGATGTCAAAGGAAGATAAACAAATTGCGGAGAATGCTTCTATTATCTCAGCCTCGCTACATCACGATGCACGTTAGTGAATATATGACTTAACTAATGAACATTTGTGTCTGTCTGAATCTCTGTCGCAGTGACATGGACTTTTTGCGATTCTAAAGGTGATCTGGCAGCATACAGCATGAACTCCTCATTTCAGAGGTATTTCGATCACATATGCCAGGGTCCACAAATATTGGATCGCGACCCAAAATTGGATGGCGAGACCTAAAGCTGTGTTTGACAAAACAATGGATAAACAGAATAAATTATTCGTTGTACGCCCCAACCTCACTGTTTGGCTTTGCAGAAGTGTTTTGATTTCCGCTTATAAGAAGCACTTAATATACTGTACATCTAACCAAATAACATAATTACTGAAGTTAGCCACGCTGCAATGTGCCTTCTAGACCTCGTGAAAAGCGATGCGCTGACTCATAAACCACATCGCTTAATGCTAGTCGTATCAGATGAGCTTTTCAGGGACCCCGAGGCTCAATTGTTCGAGAATCCCTATCTTTTCAAGAAAAATCCAATGTCGCATGTTGTCCCCATAATACTCGTGTTCATCACGCAAATATCACACTCTGCAACATCAGCTGAAAAGGGCAGATATGCAATGCGAAAATGAAAACATATGTCCTATCATAAACTCAGGAATGCGAAAAAGCTCTCAGTTTTTCCCACCATGCTAGACACACAAACTGTAGTACACTTCGTGCTTTCTTGCAAGCAAATTCATGTATCATCTTGTCAAAAGTTGTGTTTTTGTAATAGTTTGATCTCAATAGTCATCAGCGACGGATGATTTAAACGCTCTTGGAGGTTGTGAAACGCTAACATTGGCCTTGCTTTCAATTACTGTTACGTTGATTTGATAATTAGACTTCGACGTTATTTTGCCATCGTTGCGTTTACCGCACTCATTCCTATCCAATGATGACTTCTTACGTTTAATGTTAGAGATCAAGCTTGTCTCAAACCCATATGTCAGCAGACCTGGCACCTTTTTCTTAATCTGCTCATCTCGTTTTTCTTTCTCTACTCTGACTTTCCTTTAAGCCGCTCCACTTTGCATTCCCTGTGCAGTTGGCCTGAATTTATGATATCCGTAATCTCAGGTACGAGGCACACTGTTTCTCACAACACTCAAGGACGACAACCTTCACTACGAAGTTAGCCTTTCTAAATGATAAAACTGGACTACCATCGTAGCGTGCTTTATCCAATATACACTGCTGTCAGTGATGCAAGGTTATTTTGCAAAAACAAGCAAGTGAATTTGAAAAACAAGTCAAAAATCGGTTATTTAACCGAAAAATAAGTCCAACATGCGTTGGCAGGAAAGTCCAACAAAACAAAAAATTAGCAAGAAAATTAAATAAAAAAGGCGGTGAGGAAAATACGAAAAAACAAGCCCAAAATGAGCAACCTTTCATAAAAACACGCCCAAAATGCCTTTACCATTGAATTGAAACAGCAACAGTGCCATCAAATTTGGAAAAAAAGCAATCCGCAAAAGAAAAATCTGCGAAAAAAGGCCCAAAAAACAAACAAAGTTCAATTAAAACAAGCCCAAAAGCAAGCAACCCGCAAGTCTTCAAAAAAACCGCAATACCACAAAAAAAACAAGCCCAAATTCTCGGGAAATCCGCAAGGTTGGCAATACTAACTGCTCTTTTCCTCTGTGTAGTGAATAAGATCGAATACCGTTCGTCTATGATGTCACAAGCGCCAGTAATGTGATTTTCTGTATATTGCAGGAGGTCCAAAATACTTTTTGGAACGGCCCTAAAAATAGTTCTAAATTCTCGCGACCCAAACATTTCGTGAACATATAATTTTGAGGAAAATATCCATAATTGAATATAAATTTTAGAACTAGGCCCACTAGTGGTAGTAACAATTTTCCTGCACACAAAATTGTATGAAACTTAGCACATAAAGCAGTAGGCCTAAATAGTCACATTTATTCTGTTTAATGGGAATGTAAAATTTAAGATGTGAATGTAAATTATTTCGTGACCCAGAGTTGAAGGTCTCGCGACCCAAATTTGAGTCGCGACCCACTATTTGCGGACCCCTGGTTTCTTGCATTGAACGTTGGGCAACCATCATAGTGCGCAGGCAGGTTATAACTGCATTGAATGCCAGCTTTCATGTTGGGGGCCTCTTGACTGCAGGGGCTCTGAGGCCTGTGTCTCACGGGTCTCATAGCTATTATGGCACTGGTTACCAGTACTACTGTAAGTAAGTAATTATGTGTTTAGTTTTTGCAACAAAATTATGGTTCACACAGTCAATGGATCATACAGCATTGCGTAGTATAGGCCTACGCTAATGCAGAAGCCATAACGCAATTTAAAGCAAATTTCTACACAAGCAATGAACATTTACTGGTTCCTCTGTCGCAAAAGATTGGTGAAAGACCATGATGTCGTCTAGTTTGCCAACCCTGCAATACAACCTTCAGTACTATCATAAGTAGTCAGTGAAAAGACAAGGTGATAAAAAGCAAAGACACGTGATATATACTGATGAGTGCATGCTTATGTACACGTGATGCCTATGCGTACATATGTTTACCAAGGCTGATGTTATCTTCACAGAAGTAAATCCTGGCTTCAAAAAGTGCTTCCTGCCATTTTTTGGGGTTAGGTTTGTTAGCAGTTGAGTTTTGTGAGGTTCTGGTGCAGTCAGCAGTAAAAAAGCTAAATTTTCCTCTTTTGCTTCGTGTTCCTAACAGCAGTTGGTGTGTCCCTTTATCTACTCTCTTTCAGCGTCAAGGTTTCGCTGGTAGGAATTCTTAGTCGCAAGACTGAAGATGTATTGCCACTGTTTTTGACATACACAGCTATGTGAAACTTACTTACTATGCCGCACAAAACCGTTGAGTGGGCCCTATGCGCCCCTTGGATTGCATACAGCTGCTTTAGGTTGTGAGGTTGAAGGACATACTTTAGGGAGAGATTTCAAAACCTAAAGTTGGGAAGTGAGGTACAAAAATGGTAAATAACAAAATCATATTTCTGCACTAAAGGGATCAAGCAAATGGGTAATATCGCGTAGGGTACAATCATTTCGTTCACACCAGCAAGGGCCATGTTTTGAATGTAAATTTTAAATGTATGCCTTTAATTTGCGTTTATCTTCACAAGTATCCAACGAGACAATTCTTTCTGTTCTGGAAAAGCATCAGCGCGAGAGTAAAAAATAGAAAAAGGGAGGTTTTAGCAACGATCTGTCTTTTTGAGGATTTAAAAAATTTAAAATCGTTTCATTCAAATAGCATATATGTTTGAATCTGTTCTGTCTTTTTGTCTTCTATACTTTTTTCAATCGTTACAGAAATTTGAAAAAAATAGCAATTCAAAATTGAGAATGTCTGTGATTTGGAAGTGTTTCGATGGAATCCAGCGACAAGAACTTTCAATATCAGACGTAAGAAACGAGTTTCGATTCCAACCAAACAATCATTGTTTCAGTAAAAGTGTGTTTGTAAAATATTTGTGCAGTATATCTTTCAATACTGTAGGGTTATACTTGTCCCAAAACATAAGGTGCACTACAATTTCAAGCTGGCATGAGACAATTTTCAGTATTTCTGAAGTACAGTAGGTGTGTTGAATTAATCTGTATTCTTTCCTTCAAGCTTATAACGCTTGAGTGAGCTCTAGAATGTTACGGTTTTAAAGAGCATGTGGTTTAATTTTCTGCAAGAGTTTAGATAATTCTGTGTTTTTTGGGTGGCAAACACGGTTGTCAGTTTGGCTTCTGTGTGGCGAAATTTGTAATTTTGGGCTTTTTTCAACTCCTTTGGCTTTTTTTATTTTTGAGAAAAGGCCAAATGGAATTTGTTTAGTTGTCCTTTTTCGCCCAATTTGATTTTTTATGTCGATTTGGCAGATTTAAAGTTAATTTTGGCAGATTTCTAGATACTGTTTGTGGACACAGAATGCTAAGTTTTCATTGGAAACTCTGTACGAGAATTCATAATTTTTGTTGTTTCATGCTTTTAGGCTTACAGTTTCAAGCTACTATTCAACAAGACCAAACGTTTCGAGTAGAGATCTATCGATATGGCTTTTTTGAGGCCGCTACCGACATCGGGCATTCATGGGCCGATTACCGATATTTCCAAAATGTTTAATTCTTGTTTTCTTCTCCATTATCAAAAATATGATGTGTTCTATGCTTAACCTTTTTTGCAAAACTCAAAAAAATCAGGATTGATGAGCTAAAAGTTTTCAAATTGCAGCAATTTCAATATTTTATTAACTCAGGGTTTTTCAAGGTAGTTTAGGAACCCAATTCAGATCCATATAATTGAAAATCGGGTCCCTAGAATCAGAGAAATCGGGCCCATACAGGTCCATACCGGGTACCTAAAATTTTCCTTAAAAGAAACCCTGTTAACTTATTAGCATATTATGCACTGGTTGCAATGAATAAACCCAGTTACATGAATGAAATACGAATGTTGAAAACAACAAAACAATAAGAACAGAACATTGAATGAAAGAGATCTGCTTATGGCGCTTACAACAAAAAGAGCAAAAACAGTGTTTGAAAGTTGAAAGATGGTGAACAATGAAAAGGGAGAAGTGCAAAACGGATCATCAAGTTATGGAGGTTAAAATTAGTGCAACACTGTACTCAATTAACCATTGCTAAAAATGAAAATTTTTCCAAAACAGCAGTAACGTGTTTGGTCTAGTAGCATGTTTTTAACCGTTACTGTACTACATAAATCTTGTGAAATTTTGTTATTGCATATAATTCACAAATCAGCCTTTCAGATTCTTCTGCACTTCAGTGGGTTTTCAATTTGAAAAGTCAATCCAAGTCTTAAAGAATCATGTTTGGAATTTTGATGTAATGTAACATCAAATAACTACATGTCCTTAAAAAAGCAAACTAGTTGCATGAGTTACTGCAACTGAATGAAGTACTAGCATGGGTATATCAAATGAAATACTTCAACTGATTCGTCAATTCTCATTAGTTCAATATCAACAGTTGAAGATTGTCATGCAGAAAGCAAGGTTTTTCTGCATTTTCACCAAGTAGCCTGCAGTAAGTTAGCCGGTCATCTACAACCTTGCCTAAACAAAATTATTTCTATAAAGCAGTGCTAGGCTAGAACCGATTACCGCCTGTCAGGCCTGTAAGCAGCCTGGGACACCAGGTGGGTCGAAGAGGTTTCTGAGAGGGGTCCATATTTTTAAAACTATGTCCAACAGTTTGTCCAGTGTGGCGAAAAATTTGCAGACCCACCTGCGCCGTCCCGGTTACGGGCCTGCCTGCCGCCCCTCCGCCAGAAGTAAATTCCGTGAGAAGAAGTCGCCATGACAATAGCTAAGGTGCATTTGTGCGCATTACGCATCCGATGATTGTGCAATAATGCCGCGGTAGTTCTGATCCAATCACAAACAATGCGCTTTCAGTTTGCATGAGCTGCGTTGTGGCAAACACTGGTTTTGCTGATCGTGTTTAACAAACGGATAACAGCAATTGTGATGCAACAATGAACACTGACTACCGCGTTGCTCGGACCTAGATAGATATTTCCAGTAAATGACAAATAACCATGTGCCATGTCCACAAAACAACGCGTTGGAACAGCTTCGATTGTGAGATCACAATTATCATTATCATGCCTCGTGGAAAATGTCGATTAATATCACCTCGAAGATGACATTTTAGCTTGCGAATAGTATAAACCAGCGCGCATATAGCCTAATACATCAAGTTAAGAGTGAGTAGCGACTGCATGTGTAGTCATATTCATAACGACAGAAATGTTGCTTAACAACATAACGCAATTCATTTTTCATGCAAGCTTTTTTTTTATTAATCTGAGCTAAGCTAGGCATTGAATGGACTTCTGCACCTTAAGTACCAGTCAAACTTTTCGGCGAAAACGTCCGGAAGTACAACGGGAGTTTATTCGTACACAACACCTGCACGTGGTGGCTTCACGCATTGCGAAACTTCCCGATGATGCTTTTGTTTCGGATGCAACTATGGGACGCCGTTCGTAACAAAAATTATATCGGACAGATTTAGCACAAAAACTGCTCTCTGCAGAGATAGCTAAATCTGCATCGACTGCATGCATATATAGCGCTGAAGCGTGTCGGAGGAAAGCATGGTATCCTGTCTGAAGAAAAACTTGGTGTTCTGTTTCAGTAATCCAGACAAAGCTAGGCTACTGCAAGGCATGAATCCCCTGGCCTCATATAAAGCAAGGTGGTTTCAGGTCTAAATTGTACTGTTTTGATTATAATATTGGTTTGTGTAGACCAGTGGTTCTCAAAGTGGTCGATATCGACCCCCAGGGGTCAATTGGACCATCCAAAAGATCGATAAATAGCCACGGGGTCGAATGGGGGTCACCGAATGGCCAGGGGGTCAATGTATAACTGCTGGGTTCTACTGGAACAATGAAGCCTCCAATTCAAAATTATTGTCAACCGGGCAAGGAATGCGAACGGCGTTTATCAACAAATCAAACAAAATTATGAGGGCTGATCAAATCTCAGCTACAGTAGTTTCAAAGTACATTCGATTTGAATAGTTTTTTATTGAATCATCCGTTGTGATGACATTATGAAAACTGTTCTGTTTGTTACGTCACAAACAATATTGTAGTGCATGTGTGGCAGTTCGGCAGTTGTTAAACTGGTAGTATAGACCCCGTGGGCTAGAGACCATGGGTTCTCCAGAAAGTTGTATACTTTTATTGGGGGTCAACGTGCAGAAACTTTTTAGAACCACTGGTGTAGACGAAGGACTACAAGAAACTTGTGATGGTGGTCTCAGTGCTAGTGACATTTTTTGCTCAAAGTTCGAAAGAGGGTCTCGTCAATTATTAAGTCCGACCATTCCAACTGTTCTCACCAGGCGCAGCTCACTGCCTCTCAGCGCCTTCAGGTGCAAAAAGAAAATGTTCTCACAGAAAGAGCGCGTTGATAACGGAGAGCTCACATGGAGACGCGGACTGTATTGTAAAGAGAAAACGCTGTCATAGAAAAAGCTCATCGAATGAACTGCTCGGTTAGGCGTAATTGCCCGAAAATAACATCGGCAACACACTTATCACTTTAGCAGCATTATCACAATAAACCCTACTGCTTCGAGAATCAAAGAAACGAAGGTTGCATGTGGACTTATATGTAATAAGTTGCAGTGGTTACTAATACTTAAAATAAACAGCATTCCTGCACTGAAGTGCGAAGTTCAGGGGCGAGATTTGTAGCATTTCAAGCTGCAAACATAAGGTGCAATGCGTACAGAACATATACATTCCACTTAAATATCATTCCTGCACTGAAATACAAAGCTTGTGTGCTGTGGTTACTCCTCGGTTTGAAATTTAACTAGCTTGCCACAAAAATTGTTGGACTGGTTGAAGATTTAACAAAATGTAAGCTACAACATAACTACGATCACTGCTCTACAATGTGAAGTTTGCAAAATCTGGTATCTCGTTGTTCTGAACTTAGTCGAACATATCACAAATAACTGTACGTGTTGGGGATTTGAAACAGCATGGGCTGTAGTACCCTACCTACATACATTTTACCCAGAGGTGTGCTGGGGTGTACCTAGGATCATTAAGCCGGCAAATGACAAATTTGGTTATACTGAAGAGAGAGAGGTTTCAGAATGTGTTTTAGTGTATTTCCTAGCCTCTATTTTGGACCAAACACATAATTTGTTAACTTTCTTGCAAAGGCGCTAGTGAAAAACTGGAAGCTCATCTGATTACTTAGCAGTGACACGACCGATCTTTGTTTTTGCTGGCAAGGTTATGGGAAATCATTGATGAAGATAGCTATCTCTCCGCAGGAATAGCTAAATCCGCGCAGAGATAGCAGTTTTATGCTAAATCTGTCAGATATAATTTTTTCACCAACGGCGCCACATATGCGGCGGCTGAAGCACGCTCCATGGTTAATCTTGTATGTTTGTTTATGAAACCGCACCTGCTAGCGTTGCTGCAAGATGACTGTCTTGACTTGCTTCGTTGTGCTTTCTTGCGCAAGTTGTCTGGATGCGTGAGGAATATAACAGCGTTTTGTCAACACCTACTGAGGCCGATAAAACCGGCTATTTTGGCCGATACCGATATACCGGTGAAACCAAAATACCGGCCATCTCTAGTTTCAACACGTTGTATCATGCAATGAATGAATTTGATTCTTTTTATGCATGAAGTAGATATATAATGCCGTTTAAAAGAGAGTTTGGGGATTTTAAAGGTGTCGGTGTGTATATATTTTGTATTTGGCTTTTTTTGGTACTATTTGGCTTGTTGTGAGGGTTGATCTGGCCTGTTTTGCTTATGACTACTTGGCATCCCTGGTGGCAACACGACATATTATAGTTCAAGTTGTATTATTGCTTCTATTTGCTATTGAGAGCTAATAAGCAGCCTTTTTGTGTGAAACAATGCTCTCAGGCCAAAAATAAAGTTTCAAGTCGATTTGCTTGAAACAAATGTTGAAAAGGTCATCGTAGAAGTAAAAAGAATAGGCATCAGTGGAAGCATTACTTGTCTGTTGTTTTTCAAGTAGCTTATAACATAGGTTTTTCCGTCATTGTGCATTTTTTAAAGCAGCACAAAACAACAGCAACAACGGTTATTGTGCTTGCTTTCAAGATTTTAAAAGCGTGTCCTAAACAGATCCGTAACTAGCTTGGGACACTAGGGGGAGCGAAGAGTTTTCTGAGAGGGGCCCAAATTTTATAAACGATGTCGAATATTTTAAAAATATGTCCAACAAATTTTTCCAGGGGGTCTGACAAAAATTTTCTAGGGGTGTCTCAACCTCCCTACGCCCCCTTGTTATGGGTTTAGTTCTGAATATAGCTTGTTTTTACACAATGATTATATTATTTTCATGAGAAATTCTGATATGTTCTTTACACAGGTTGCATTTGGGAATGAAGTTACCTCTGCTACCAAGAAACACTTTAGAAGTTATTTCAAATTGGGGAACGAAAATTCAAGGCAAGTTTACAAAAAAAAACTAAATATTTTTACCACTATGTACAGAACCTGTTTGTGACATGGTTACATGCAGGTCATCGCGAAACTATACACTGATCAAGGACATCAAATCAGAAATGAACGTCCAAAAAAGGTTGGTTACATTCTTACTTTTGTAGAAGAACCATGCTTTCATTTTCTGAATACCTGTTAACTAGATGGTTTTCACAAACTTAACTCACAATGTAACATGCAAAGCATCATTCTCCCTACTGTGAAATTGTTCCTGCACTCGTTTGCGTTGTTTTGTGACTTGTTTTGACTTTTTTCCGCCACCCAGAGATCTAACAATGTTGTTAATTCCCGTCACAGCGTTTAGCATTTAATTTTAAGACGCTCCTTGCGGCGTAAGGTTGCCAACTTTATGAGCTCTTAACACATTCTGCCAACGCTCCGTCCAGAACTAGGTCATAACTCGAGCAACCAAAAGTCAATCATGTCAAAATTTTTCTGCCGATTCTAAAGTTTATGAATCGTCCACAAACCACGTTTCACGCTCATACCATGAGGGAATCTCAAGTTATTAGGTCGAAAAAGTAACAATATATCATTAGGTCAAAATTTATCGTTAGGTCAAAATTTTTGCAGCGCAGGTTTTCTCTTAAATATCGATATTTTATTGAAACTACAACAACAGAAATTGACATGCTTTTGCATGTTTATCGCAATTCTGTAATAAGATCATGCATACACTATTTCAGCTTTATGATGTTCTCAGGTTTGACTCTACTGTAGTTATTAATGTACTTATCAATAAATCATCCCCGATGTTAAACAACAAATTTTTTTCATTTCGAAGCTTGCAGTGCATGAATACACTTCTGGATTAACCTCACTGAATTATTTTGCAGTTGCAAACACAGAAAATGTGTAGGTCAAAACAAAGTCAAAATTTCTAAATTAAAAAGTCAAAATTTCACGTTTTCAGGTCAAACAATTGGTTGCCCTAGTCATAACGGATGTTTTCGTGAATGTGGGAGTTGGACGGTTGCGTTGCTGGGTAACTGCAGTAGGTTTCACATTCCAGGTTGTTAGTTTGTCTGTCAAGTGATATTTGGAAAACACGCAAATTTCACTTTGTACTTGCCGCGGGTTGTGTTCTGAGTTAGTTATTTTATTTTAGCGTTACGTTTGTTTGCTGTCTACAGTCTTCTTTTAGACTTTAAGGTTTCACCCGTCAGCATTGCTTGCAGGTTTCAGAACTGACCATGCGTAGTGTTACGTGAAAATAACTTCCGTAAAAAAAATAGCAGATAGAGTTGAATCACTTAAACTGCACTTTTGTGGAGACTAGTTACTTGAATACAGATATTATGTGAAAGTCTGAATATTCACCCAAAATATGAAAGCAGAGCACAGTCGGATATTTCTTTGAAAGCTAGCAACAAACCCAGAACTTAAATTATTTTTACATTAGCATTTGAAAATTTTCGTTTTGTGTATGTTTCATGATCAAACACCAATCCACGAAATATCAAAGCAAACAAGTATGTAAAAAATTTCTTAAAATTGTTTTGCTGCAGAAAAACAAAAATATTTATTGTGGATCATTAAACGTGCCACAAAATTTGAAGTTTCGGCCAAATACTTAAACGTGCAATAATAAATGCACCTGATCATTGAATGCCTGGTATGACTGATGATAAATATGTTCAAATAAAAAAACAATATGCTTTGCCGTTTTCTACATTTCAAATGTTATCAGTTGCTCTTTTTCAAGCACCTCAATTGCAGAAGATGATGAAGAGAATCTGAAAGCTGGCTCAAAGATTTTAGGTATGAGCTCAAAAAGTCGATTTTACTTTTTTCAACTTTCTTTATATTGTAAAGTATTTATGAGGAGTTATTGCTGTTTCTTCGTTTCTTTATAAAAGCACAAATAATGAAACGTTGTCATGACGACTAAGATGACATATCATCATTGGGAACAAAATGTCCTCTTTGGTAAAAGATATTACCGTGGGGTGGATGTTGGATGTTAACAACAAATACTTTCACTTGACATGGATGTTAACAATAATTACTTTCACTTGGCATAGGAAACTTACGTTTTGCCAAGTCTATATTTTGTAGCTCACTGCTTAGAAATTTCGAAAAATGTGATTTTTCATTCTGAGCTTTTGTATATGATATGTGCAAAAACATTTTTAATCAACAGGAAGCGAAGATTGTGGGAAAAAATTTTGCCATTCCAGCAGCCTGACCAAACACATGCGAACACACAATGGAGAAAAAGCCTATTGGTGCCAGCAGTGTGGAAAAAGATTTTCTGATTTCAACAGCATGACCAAGCACATGCGAATACATACTGGGGAAAAGCTTTTTGTTTGTCAGAAGTGTGAAAAAAGATTTTCCACTGCAGGGAATCTGAAGAGGCACATGCAGTTACACACTGGAGAAAAACCTTATAGTTGCCAGGAGTGTGGAAAAAGATTTTACCAGCGCGGCAGCATGACCACGCACATGCGAACACACACTGGTGAAAAACCTTATTGTTGTCAGAAGTGTGGAAAAAGATTTTCTGTTGCAAACGCCGTGACCAAACACATGCGAACACACACCGGGGAAAAGCCTTTTTGTTGCCAGGAGTGTGGAAGAAGATTCTCTGCCTCCGGGAGCCTCAACACGCACATGCGGTTACACACTGGAGAAAAACCTTATTGCTGCCAGGTGTGTGGAAAAAGATTTTCGACTGCCAGCAACCTGACCAAGCACATGCGAACACATACTGGAGAAAAACCTTATTGTTGCCAAGATTGTGGAAAGAGATTTTGCCAGTCCGGCAGCCTGACCAAACACATGCGCATACACACTAGGGAAAAATCTTGTTGTTGCCAGGAGTGTGGAAAAAGATTTTCCGAATCCAGGAACCTGACCAATCACATGCGAATACATTCTGGCGAAAAACCTTTTGGTTGTCAGAATCGGGAAAAAGACTTCCTTATTGAGGGAGCCTCAATACGCACATTCAATTGCACACTGGAGAAAAACCTTACAGTTGCGCGGAGTGTGGAAAAAGATTTTTACCAGCCCGGCAACTTGACCAGGCACATGCGAACACACACTGGAGAAAAACCTTATTGCTGTTAGAAGTGTGGAAAATGACTTTCAGAATGCAGAATGTTGACTATGAACATGCGAACACATACTGGAGAAGCTACGCACGTTTGCAAAATGTTCTGAACTTTCTGTAAGCTTTCGTATAATCAGCGCACTTGATATTGCTTTTCGTGCAATGATTTTAAATTGTTTTGGAAGGAATATGGGGCCCCGTTTGCCAGGGAGCCCCGGGCTTAAGCCCCGCTAGCCCCATTGTAAATCCGGGTATGGGTGACCGTACAGTTGAAAAAACTGGTAAAAAATATTTACAGGCGGTTCTGCTCTGGTGATGTTAATTCCGAAAAGGAAAAAATGGTTCATGAGAAATAAGCGGACACTGTATCTTCTGTTACATTTCAGTTTTATTCACTGGATTTCACATCTATTGCAACCTTTGCAATCGTGAGCTGTAAAATTCCCGCGATGGTTTTTCGGATGTATAAAGGTGAGGGGAGACTTTTTGCAGGTATCACAGTATGCTATTTAGTTGGCCAACACTGAAAAAAATGCAGGACCAGGATTCCCTTTGTCGACAGGCCTGCGTTTTTTACTAAAAACAAGATGAATACCTGAACGATAAACATGACTTTTAAAGCAAATATCGCATGCGATACAGTGATTTGAATCTTTGCGCATGGAATTAGCTTGTCGTCACTACGTCGTTACTCGTCAGACACCTGAAGTAAATGTTTCAAATCTGTAGATCTTTTCCATTAACCCTGGCGCTGCAATTAAAACCAACTTTCAGTGATTTTTTACTTCCTTGCACAACTAATGATGATTTTCTGCTGACTGCGTTGAGCTGCTGCTTGTAGATCACAGCAGTATTCTGAATGTGGACTCAGTGCCATCGATGTCAGAGTTCCGGAATCTAGTTATTGTCCGTGCTCATTCCTTAAAAGTGCATATTCGCCTCTTCCTAGGAGTTTGATTGCATTTTATTTGCTGGTATTGGTGTGGCTGCACCTCGCACTAGGAATAACAAAGAAAAATGGAAGGTAACTTTCGGATAGTGATATTGAGTTTATCCTTACTTTTACAAAACGCAGTTGAGTTTCGAAGGTATGACTAGAATAAATCTAAATATGCGCTAATCCTCACTATAGCACATCGCACGGCGTAATAACGAACGGCCGCGTAAATCAATGCCCCTACGCTGTCGCAGGTCAGGTGACACCGCTTTCACGCAAGATTGACTTTTTGCATAATGCGGCACTCTCACGAAACCAAGTTCAAAACCATTTCTGCGTATGTGGTTGAAACAACCTGAAAGTAGCTCAGAAGCGGTCAATATCACTAATGTTACGTGGTAGAAGCATGTAAAAATTCTTACAAGTTTTCTGACTATCAGATGTTACTGTAACAATTTTAACTTTCTCCAATCCACACTTTGTATTAATATATAACAAGTTGTGAAAAGTTAAAACTCGCTCAAAATGTGGTGATTTTTATCAGGTTTCATCGTAATGAATAAAAGTTTCTAAACATATTGTGTCAAAAATAAACGTTTAGACAAAATCTATTTGTAGCATTTAAAATGCTTAGCGTTCTTAACTATAGACCTGAAATAGCCTCTGCGAATCTCATGTTCCAGTCTGAATACATTCTGAGAGCAGGCGCAGATGAGCTACGAAAACGAACACTACAGGCCTCAACGTAGCGTTTTCATTGCAATTTTATGTTATGATTAGGAGGGTTGCGGAGGCGTAAGCAGTCAAGAGGTTTTTGTCTGGAGTCGACTTCCTGACAACACTGGAGTCGGGCAAAAAAATCCGACTCCAGATGTCCAATTCGATCATTTTTCACATCACACACATAAATTAGGAATTCCTGTTGAAATGGTAGAATTTCTTTCGACACTTCTGTTGAAACAGAGATTCTTTGCTGCGTACCATGATTTCTATTGATTTTAACAGCCAGGTTTCACTCCACGTTAAGGAGTCGGAGTCAGAAATTTGGGAAAGGTCGGTGTCGGGAGCCGGATGTTTTATCTCCGGCTCCGCAACCCTGATGATTAGCACCCCTAACCACGTTATAAACGTATACGAAATACAATACTTTGATTTATGGACAGCGCAGGCCCTAGCAGGTGCGGGGCTTAATGCAAGATTTAGACGCGGGGCTCCTTTCAGCATTTGTGTGATGACGTCATGCTACGACCTTTTTGATGATGTTTTAGCAAAATAACTATACGAATATCAAGAAAGGCGATAAATGATTGGAGTTAATATGTTTAATATGTATGTATCAACAGTTTCCTTTTTGGAGGGGCGTGGCTTCATGTGCCCCTAGGTGCGTCCATGTTCACGAATAATGGCATGCTGCTGTGGCAAACATTAGACAGTGTGCCGCTACCAGCCGTAATCAAGGCGAAAATTGTAAATGAAGCTCTGCAATGGATATCCAAGCGGCTAGCGCAACTGCAACGTTACGCCAATCAAGCCGAACTGACAAGCGAATTGAACTTTACTTGAACGACACTTTCGTTCGAAGCAGGGGTGGATCCAGCCCGTAAGTTTAGGGGGGCGATTTCAGTAATATTTGGTAGTCAAGTTTCAGTTGGAAGTCAAGTGTCTTTCCGAATTGTACAAAATCATGGTGAAAAAGGTTACTTTCGTGGGTTTTAGGGGGGGGGCGATCGTCCCCCCCCCTGGATTTGCCCCTGGTTCGGAGAACGACTGACTTGGAAAAAACTGCTAACATGAACGGATTACCTTTTTCGCTTTCGCTAACCACAAGCGCAGACGCGTTCTTGTATGAAGGTAACGTCTAGTTAGGCGCACGATCAATTATCAGCTTTATGACGCAATAAACGAAAAAAGCATACTTCACAAAAGAGCAACCCATGCATCCGCCCAAAATTCCCCAAAGCCCAATTTCATAGTTATTCTTAATGCATAAACTTGGAATGCAAACCGTTGGCGATAAATTAGAAACGTAATGCAAACGATTTTACAACTACCACGTCACAGGCAATAACGCCACTAACAGGGGGCAGAGGGGCGAACCGCCGCCCCCGGCATGTTCAATGTAAAAACTGGGCCCTAATTAGCATTATTTAGGTTTTCAGTAAGTTGTTGTTTTTTGCGTTTTTCGCTGAGTTTTCCGGTGATTACAGGTTTAATATATAGAGTCTGACATACACACCGAATTCACTATGATTTCTCAAGTATTTTTCTGAGTGTTGGCTAGTGGGCCCTTTTGAGATAAGTATTTCCACCCTGACTCCAACCTTTAGTTACGACACTGGTCACAGATGTACAAACACTTATCAAACGCAATATATTGTGCGCATGTTTCATTGATGAAATAGAAGCATGTAGCCGCCCAATATGATGATCATGTGGAACTAATGCGGTGAATTACATTCACAATTTTTGCCTTCACTGGTCAAGCTGCAGGGTGTCCTTTACGTTTGTGAGCCTGAACGTAGAAGTAGTGTTTTTTCTACCGCTCACAAGCAGGCAAAACAAAATGAAAGTTTGGTGAAGCTGCAAATGATAAAAGTACTTGTACGACCGACAAATAACGCGGAGCAATTTTGTGGACAAAGGAAAGGGGGCAAATTTGAGTGTGAACACCTCACAAAATTTTGCGCTGGTTTGCATGAAATTTTTGGCTTCAGCGGTTCAACCTCTCATATTTGGCTCAATGTTTCAATGAGGTAGAGCTAATTTTATTTTGAAAATGTGCAACTTGCGTTTATATCTGCCATGGAGCAAAAATGCAGGCCTTTGTCAAAATGCTGATGACCCGCGGTCGCAACCAACCAAGATCTTTGCAAAATAGAAGGATCTTTCGGGAAATTGAACAACGTTACGTTGGCTGAGCTGCGCTCAAAGTTAATACGACAGACACTCATCTTGACCTGTTCATTGCGAGTTGAATCACTGCACACCTTGTTTGCAGTAGCTGTAGGTCTAAACTGCAGTCTTAACTGTGTGACACTCCCCTTCCGAAGAAGAAGACCACTACACGTTTAGGACAATTCCGCGAGAGAACTGATAAATAGGAAGTGTCCATGGCACACGCCCAAGGAACTTAGACCCGCCGGTTTCGCTCGAACCGCTCAGTTTATCACAACAAATTGTATTCACTCATGGTTTTATTAGTATAACTTTAAGCACTGCGATATTCATCACAACAGGGGTTTATGTCAACAATCATTACTTAAAGCACGCAACATAAGTTACTGCAAACATCAGGGGTAACAACAGGGGTTAAATACGAATTCAATTCTTTCATGGAGGAAGAGAGTAAGCTTCTCTATTAGACTGACCTGAAATGGTTTGTCTGAAACTTTGAGAGACAAGGAATGACTTACGAATTGTTGCTTGAAATTTTTAGCATGGAAAAACTGAATAGTTTATTGTACCGCAACTGTAGTGTAAACTTTTTCACTGTACCGCCCGAACTAACTAGAGTTGGCATGCCAGACTTTTTCCACTGCACGTTACGGTCTGTTGCAAACCACGTGATCGCCTGAGACAGAAACCACGGTAAACGCGGAGAATATGTTTTGTCAGTCAGAAGTGCCTAATGGACGTTGCGATCTGTGTTCGTTGAACAGTGATGTAACTGTGTTTAGTGGAGGAGTTGCAATTGTGCTCAATTATTGTAATCTTGAGTTTTGATCTTAGCAACAGCGCGTAATTTTTTCTTTTTGTTTCATATGTCGACTTTTGCGCAGGACTGAAGATGTGTAACACACGAAACTAGTTTCCTTACACAGTAAATTGCGATCGATTCGCTTGGTGTGGGTCACTGATGTGGCTTTACAAAAATTGCTGAAGTCATTATTGTGTGATTCTCAAAATGGTTATATTGCATGATGGAATAAAAACAATTCAGAATAGGTTTTTGTGTTTTTTTTCAAAAAAAAGAACAAAAACTGTTTCTTTTTAAAAAAATTATAAAAATGGATTAAAAAAAACAAAAAAAAAGTATAATTTATTTTTCTTCTAAACCCGTTTTTTTCAACCCTTATTATCTTCCAATCACTTTTTGTGATTTCCCTTGATCGCACGATCTGGAACAATTGTCACGTCACTATCAGTTTGATTGGGTATGCGCTGCACACCTAAAGTATAAGCAGTGGTGGGTTTAGGGTTGGGGGGGCCCGAGGCAAGACCAAAAAGGGGGGCCCTCTGATGACGTCATCATGCTCAGCCAACCGTGATGTGCACTTTTGATCAAGCCTAAGATAAGGCCACTGAAGGATACGTTCCTGAGACTATGGCATGACAGACGTAGCAGGAGAGAATGCAAAAGTGTTCATGATACACAACTTTGAAAACACTTAAAGTTGGGAAGACAAGGCTGGCAACAGATAAAAGTTAGCCAATTCCAAGCTGGCATCGCTCCCACTTCATTGTTGCGCCCCATTGCTTAGCATTCACCATCAATAAACTGCAAAAATTACCCCTTTGAAAGTTTCACACTTCCCTTTTTGAAAAAATACTTGGTAGTTGGTATCCTGAATTTATTCAAATTCATGGCTTTATGGGTATCTATGAAACTAAACAACAAGCAAGAAGATTCAAAACACTATTTGTTTCGAATTTCATCTTTTTAACTGCAAGAACATAGCATACAAAAGCATCCAACTTCAGACTTGTTTTGGAAAACTTTGAGTTTGGATGAGTCAAGGCTGCCCTCATCTTGTATTGACACGGCTTGTTTGAAAAATGTTCAAAAGTAGGAAATAATTCATCATATACCTTATCGCAAACATTTCTGCTGCAGCAAGTAGCCTACACAATTGATTGAATCTGTGCTAAGAAAAAATTGTTCAAGTTATACTGGCTAAGAGCTGCCAAAATCCTTTAGCATCAT
>Ga0210059_1006045_pt1 | contig 19442 bp, 17 predicted proteins | sample Ectturendosymbi2_FD_188042 | JGI IMG/M metagenome (GOLD analysis project Ga0210059, IMG submission 188042) | Ecteinascidia turbinata endosymbiont from Florida, USA - Sample 2 (SPAdes) (version 2) | ecosystem: Host-associated > Tunicates > Ascidians > Unclassified | place: Key West, Florida... | reverse complement strand
TCACTTCCATCTTCATGACGTACGATCGCGTAATGCTGGTTTGCTTCCACCAAGTCGATGATATCGCGAAGAGGTTCACTTTTATTGTCAGACAAATCTGCGCAGCAGTACAGTTCGTCCTGGATAGGTCATTTGTAAAAGACCATTTGCTATTCTTTCTTTTCACCAAAAGTGCCTCTCCCTGAAAAGTGCTCTCTCAGGGCATTGCTCCATCCTACCCTCCCCCTTTGTCACAGCCCTACGCCTTCCCTTGGATTTTGAAAATTGCAGCAAACAAGGTTGTTTTCTTAGTTTCGAATGGGAAAGAACAAATTTCACCACTTTTGGCCCCCCTACAAAATTTTATCAAAAATCCCTTAGTGGTCCAACCCTTTGAGAAATCCTGACGCCCATGATGATGGTGTTTGGGTTATTGTCCTAACCGTCGGTTAGGGTTACATTTTAGGCTTTACGCCTACTACTACGTTTACTCCTAGTCTACTACGTTTCTAACAAGCCTATTGCACTCTAGCTGTGCTTTACTGTCACGTTACACGTGACGTGGTGGTCAAATAACTAAGGTTTCAAATATGAAGATCCACATGCGGTTCTGTACTAGTAGTAGTACAGAGTAGCCACTGCCTCCGAAGGAGAAAAACTGAAGATGATCACTCCAAACTTCTCAGTCAACACTATTGGCCTTGCTGAAGCGACGAAAGCGTAACCTGATGAAACTGCAAGCCTAAAAGCATGAAACAGCAAAACAAAAATTATAAATTCTGTGCAGAGTTTCCAATAACAGTTTACATCATGCCAGAAACAGTGTCTAGACTAGGTAGCCTAAAGAGAGCAGCACTTGGGATCCCAACACTGTTTAACTCAGCCGCACTTATTTGGTGGATGCGAGCTTCGGTAAAAAAGACTGTTAAAAATACAACTTTGCAGCAGGCTGAAGAAAACCACCAAGACATGTTTAAAATTTCGAGACGAGACCGAGACTGAGACTTCATTACAAATTCCCCGACCGAGACCGAGACTCGAGACTTGAAGTTCGAGACCGACACTCGAAACTTTAAAATTTGATCATTTTGCCGATATTGTTTGAAAAAATTTCGTCATCGCTTCTGACACGAATTTTTCTCGAATTTCTGGCTTTTTTTCCGACGTGTCTTGGTTGTTTTTTATCTCAAATACAACCAACAAAAATCGTTGAACTATAGAATTTTTAATAAACCATTTATTTGCAATACACAAAGTCTCCAGATCTGAAACCTTCGAGACCGATACCGAGACACGTGAAAATAGGTCTCGAGACGAGTCTCCAGACAGAGACCAAGTCTCGAGACACCATCACTGATGTTTTTTGTAGTAATTGTTGTAAAAAAATGCACTATGTCTAGCCCAGGTAGTCCTCTCTTATTGTGTACTGCATAGCAAGATGCCTTGGTGCTTACCAAAGTTGCACATTTGCGCAGCCTGCTGTTTAGACAGCCAGATGGAGTTAATTGTGTAGTTACAAGAGTCATTCAGCAATCATTGCTGATTTGTCCCAAAACAGAGTAGTGCTGTAAGTGGATTATGGATGTTAACCGTTGCGCCCACGTAGGTTTAATGTAAACATGTGCCATGCTCCAGGCGATTAACAAGTCCAGACATCAGCAAGGTTTGTGCATGCGTATTTCGACCAGTAAAAAGTCTAATGCGCCATCACAGGATTTAGATGGTTGGGGGCCTGGGGCACAGGCGTGGTGGGAGATCCCATGTGCGCATACCTAATCTTCAGGTAGGAGATGATCGGTGAAGTCACTATGCATTTTCACAATATTTATGACGTAATTTTGTGAAGTCACATTTGTTAGCTGAAATGTAGCAAAGCTTTATGATGAAACACGATATTTAACATTGATTAGCAATTTGTTAAACTGCTGCAAAACCGGTCACTAGAAGCATGGCATCTTCTTTTTTAAAATTTTGCTTGAAAAAGTTTTTAAAACTGTTTTGGAAGAAGTTTCTGGGCGATCGAATGTTTTCATCGTCTGTTTAACGCCAGTTCTCGCTCAGCAATACATTTTACGACAGAAACCAAACGTTGTAGGCACAAGCGATTTCCAATATTCCTCGCATTGATTGACCTGAGTGGCTAGCTCTGTATCAATCCTTCATAGTGATTAATTACATCTGCGACTAAACGTAATTGTCTCATCTATGTGTTCCATTTGATTGCTCGTGGCTCCTCAGACATTCAATAGCGTGCTTCCAGTCGCAGATTCCTTTTCTAATCAGGAAATGCGGACATATAGTCGTATCGGTGCACATCAAACTGCAAGTGAAATAATAAACACAAGTTTGTGAAGCAGAAAAATAAAGCCACCTTCTGTCAACTACTTCGCCGTAGTGGTTCTGGAGACGAATAAAACTTGAGGTGCATTTTCGTGACGACTTTTTGTCTTTTCTGTGTTGTGGAACAACACGATTTAAAAATAAGTTTTCATCACAATGTCAAAGGGAACTTGTGTCGTTTTTCTATCAATATTTCTGCATTTTTCCGTTATATTGGCTGACTACAGGTCGATATTGTTGCCTCCAATGATAGGGTCAGCCATCTCATCTATCGTGCTTGTTGACGATACTTCTTGACGTTCTTCTGATACTGCACCGCAGGTTAAACTACGTCTATTCTCACCGTTACGCGGATATGCTCGTACGTCTGTAACAACATCTTCGATTTACTCCCCTCTTACAGGTCCCGCAGAAATGTCTCCTCTGGACTTCAATGGCACTGTAAAATAATAACTTGAATCTTTCCTGACTAAGCTGCAACTTCTTCCTGTCTCAATTTTGCCTCTTTTGCTTTTTTATATTTTTTTGAACCACTTGGATAAGTTAACACTTGTAAAGGTTTCAATCACTCTTTTTTCTGTCCACGTTTATTTATTTTAATAAACTCAATAGGGCTGCCATATTTTTATCGCAAAAATGGAGGACAATTTACGACTGTCACTTACTTGAGTACATTATCTACACTTACAAGTCAAATAACCTACAGTCCCATTGATGAGTTTTAAGCACTGAAGTAAGACGTCCAGTGTAAACGATGTTTCAGTCAAAACACACACAACAAAATCCTTATTTACTTGACCTATTTAACCCATGAATATTTTGCATATTCCTTAAATCTTAAAAATGTAGAATCGCCTTTAACAACATTATGAAACTGCTTGCATGAAAGATGTTTTAAATTGCACACAAGCTTAATAGACTAGAAATGGACTTTTGGTTTAATAGACGTTTGGTTTCCAGTAGGTTGTTGTTTTTTTGTATTTCTCGGACTATTTTACGGTGATTTAGGGTTTTAGTATAGCCATCCACAACCGAATTCACCATCATTTCTCAAGTTTTTTTTCTGATTGTTGGCTAGTGGACCCCGTGCAGTGACCAGTGGGCCCTTTTTAGCTATGTTTTCCAACCTGGCTCAAACGTCTAGTTACGCTACTGAATATAGCTATGTAAAATAAGAAATGCAAAATAGAGGACATTTTAACATCTTCAAATGTGCTCGGATAACATTTCATTTTCATTCTGCAACCACATAATAACATTTTCATTCTGCAAGCACAAACCCCAAGCTGGGATGGATTACAGCCCTTTTCTAAATGGCCATCACTCGCCAGCAGCTTGAACTAGAGAGCTGTTCAAACCCTCTGAAACTCGTGAAGTATTGTAGTTTAGACTGAAAAAAAATTTTCGGCGTGGGTTGTCGGCTTTTTTGGCAATGTTTACATAACCACAGGATGTTTTGACATGTTTTGAGAGGTCTGTCAAAATATTGGATGAAGTCAACATCCCGTGGGAGTTCAACAATCTAGCCGATTTCGTGGCTCAAAGCTTTGCTGGATTTAAATGGAATCTATGCTACAGTACGAGTCTTTAGAGGGTTTGGTGGACTTTCTAGCGTTTGTGGTTCAAAAGGTATGGCCAAACTTTCGGAAAATTAATTAGGGGAATCCCCACTAATTCCCTAGAGGTTTAGTTCAAGATTTACGGTCTTTGGCCATAACTTTGGCACCAGAAACGCCAGAAAGTCGATCTAGGCCTCTAAAGACTCATAATACAGCCTAGAATAGAGCCAAATTTTGAGCGACAATTTCGGGTCGTTGTCCGGGTGATGACGTCATAAAAGAATACCCAAAAAATAGTAAAACATACCCCAACCCTGACGACATCCACCCAAAACCTAAACCCAAATCTCAAAAGTTTTTTTTTTCAGTGCAGACTACAACACTTCACGAGTCTTTCGAGGGTTCGAATAGCTCGCTAGCATATTTTTGCGGCGAGTTATCACCGGTCACACAAGCCGCCAGTGGGAGACATGCTTTTTCTGCAGTTTTTGGATTTTTGTACAAAACGGGGTTTTTAGACCATAATTCTGATTCCAGATAGGCTAGAAGGTCAATTAAGGGCTCCAAAGACGCGGATGATCATCTAGTTTCCAAAAACGTTTTGAGCCAAAAAATGACGTATTGGATCGGCGCCCAGGGCTACGTAAAGGTGGTCAAAGATGAAAAAACATGTCCTCATTGTGATGTCACCAAGGGAAAACTCCAAGCCCAAATCAAATAATGTGTTTTTAAATCTAAACTAGAAGATTTGCCAAATCCGTAGAGGGTTCGAACAACCCTTTCGCTCTATCGGTTGGGAAGTTATTACTGAACAAAGTCAGAGTCACTGTAATAGCTTTGGGATCCTTTTAATGCTCACATATGTGAAGCGCAAATTTGCCTGAAACGGAGTGCTCACATATGCGAAACGGAAATTTGCCTGTTATGCATCGGCATAACAATGCCAAGCACAAGCAGATGGCATTTGGTTTCACCCACTTTTAATGCCACCGAGTGGTTCTTTTAACTAAAAATAAATTAGAAGATTTTTTTAACATTAGCGGGCGTCTCGTAGCGGCTCGGTGAAATCCAACTGCTGAAAATATCGTCAGCGGCCCGCTCGTTCAATCTCAGCGTCCCGCCCAAAAACCGGACCATAAGCGGCCCATGCCATCTCTGCTCTACAGTGTTAATTGTTATGATGTTGTGAGCCAGTGGTAGAGCGTAAGTTAACTTCATTTACTTTCCGAATCATTTAATTGTCTTTGAGTTGGATTACATATGAGTGTTGCAATCACAGTTATGCATCGCTCTGAGGCAACGAAAGAAAGAGTTGAATGGAAGACCCTCGGCATAACAGCAATAGAGATTTCCCATTCGACTAGGTTCACTCTTCTGTTACTGCTACGACGTCAACGTTATATGTCGCGTAATCACGTCGCCACATGGGATTTTGCTAATAACAATGGCAGGAACTTGAATTTAAACAAGATTAGGTTTTGATGTTTGCATTATATTTTGCAATATAATTTTTGATTGGATGTGAATCTGAAAAACTTAAGTCATTTTACTGGTATCTGGAAAACACTCAAAGTAACAGTATGAGGCAGGCCCGTAACCAGGGGGGCGAAGCTCCCCCTAGAAAATTTTACGCCCTCCCTGGAAAAATATGTTGGACATAATTTGAAAGTGTTGGGCATAGTTTGAAAAATTTGGGCCACTCTCAGAAAACTCTTTGCCCCCCCTGGTGTCCCAAGCTGGTTACGTGCCTGGTATGAGGCCCACTGCCGTGATCACGATATGCAAATACTACATTGAATGACGATGAGGTGTCAATATATTGTGCCCTGCTGACCTCTCAGTGAAAAGAAAAGTCTCAGGTCTACCCCTGTGCAAGTTGGAGATGCTTGATCGTTAAAATGTAGCATAGCACGACTAGACAGTCAAAACAGAAGATTTGCACCCATCTTGATCATCACTGAAGCAAAAAATGCTTTGTGTGCAAACGAACTGGGTTTGTTCATCAGAGCCTCAGAGTTTTTGCAAAAATGACTTTGACTCGAGTTTCGAGTCATTGATTGTGACTCGATCCGTGAAATAATGTGAAAAACGTGACTCGAGTTGAGTCATCATTTTTCCCAACGTGAATCGAGTCCGAGTCATCGAAAATCGTGACTCGAGTCGAGTCAAGTCATTGACTCGAGTCACGCTATCACTGATATTTATGCAGATTAAAGCAGCAAAAGAATTGCGGGTTGCACTTATTCCAGTTTGACACACTACACCGAAATGTTGACTTTGATTCATCAGCACTGTTAAGCTAAAACTTGTGAAAACAACGCGTTGATTCAAACGCAAATAGTACAACTTTCTGGCCATCGTTCAACCAAAAATTTTGTACCTGTGTGGTCGTATATTTATGCAGATTAAAGCTGCAAAGGAATTCCGAGTTACACTCATTTCAATTTGACACACGACACCAAACATAGACTTCGCTGTATCAGTACAAATTTGCGAAAACGTTTCTTCAATCGCAAAAACAACGCGTTGATTCAAACTGAAATTTGACAACTTTCCGGCCATCGTTCAAGAAAAATTTTTATACTTGCGTGTTCGTATATATATGCAGATTAAAGTTACAAAATAATTGCGGATTGCACTCATTTCAGTTTGACACACGACACCGAAACATGAACCTGCTTTATCAGCACTTGTATGTGAAAACTTGTCTTAAATCGCAAAAATAGCGCGTTGATTGGAACAGCTTGTCGTGGTGAATACGTTTGCGTCTAGGCATGACGTTGAAATTAGGCGAAGCATGGGGTGAATGCTGCAATTCTTCTGCAGTTTTTCGTTTATGACAGATGCTGCTATTTACATAATACACGTGGCTACTTCGCAAATGTATTATTTTGCCTGTAGGCCCAAATTTACTGATCATTTGGGTTGCGGAGCAGGACCTACTTAGCCAGAATGTAGTTTAATTTTTATAGTTTTTTGCAAAATGACATGAATCACGTGATGCATAAGTTGCTAAAGTTGCTTGATATGCTCATGTCAGGGATAGCTAGAACACCGTTCTAGATAAACCTGACTCATGTAAAATAAACGATATTATGAAAGACTGCAAAAGAGTTGCAAATAATTTCAGTTTTTTCAACAAACCAGTTAACATGAAACAAACAACCATGGTTTTCATTGCTGGAGCCCCATTGCAACGGATCCCGGGGATAATTACATCTTTTGTCTCCACCCCTTAATTCGGCCGTGGTTATCTACAATTGTAGCCTAGGGTTGCCATACGTCAGGTTTTTCCCGGACATGTCCGGGATTTTAGTGGCCAAATATGGGTCAGGGAGAAATGTTAAAAAGTGCTTCAATGTCCGGGATTTTGGAATAATGGCTTTTATGAAATCTTACCGCAATGTTTTCACAGTAAGAATTACTAAGTGCTAAAGATTAAAGTTTGTAATTTTTTACTATTAAAAATGGCTAAGCAAAAATGTAAATTTACTGACGAGATGACGGCAATACATCCATGTTTCTGGAAAGGTAGAAATGAATGGGAAGCAGAATGCTTAGTTTGTAAACCAGGAACATGCATCTCGGTTTCATACATGGTACCGCGGATTTAAAATCACATCTCATTTCTGATAAACATTGCAAAGCAGTAAGTGAAGCTTCCTGATCAAGTAAAGTGACAAACTATTTTGCCACAACGAGGTGTAAAATAGAAGATGAAGTTAATTGTTGCTGTTTTTGTTTTGTACTGTATTTATCCTATTCACACGGGAAAGCGACGGTGACAATGTGCTTTGGATGCATCCGGAATTTATACCATAATAAAAGTGTATTCGTCGCAAAAATTGGTTACAGTGACTAACATAAATCTGTCAGGAATTGCACCTCATCAGATATGGTAACCCTATTGTAGCCTACATGGCCGATTATGAACGTGGTCTGTTATGAAGGTAGTCTGTTATGAACAGATTTGTTATGAACGCGATATGTTATGACTGGACACCGTTGACTGCAAAGTTGCATTATTCGTTGTTCATTTGTACCAAGCTTTCCAGCGCCTTATTTTCCAAGGAAGTCTGGAAAGAGTGATTGTCAAATCTGGAAAAGAAAATCAGGGAAGTTTGGTCTGGTGTGTCATTTATATAAAGTGTAACTCACAATGTTTACACGAAACAACTCTTCTAAAATAGAGAAACAATATGATATACAATCCAAACTTAACTATTTGCCGACAAATATCTAAATTTTAGGTTGAAATCAGTTATAGTACTGCGATTTTAAGGAAAATTTAGTGCTTTCAACGCAAAGAGGTTTCTCTACGTTTTGTTTTCTTATGCCGTCTGTATGAATTTTTTGCCGCGATTTTTGCATAAAACAACTTTTTTTGTAGTAGACAAACAAACTGGTATAAATTTCAACACCATTTGTTTCCCAGAAAATTGTTGAATTCTCCATGGAATATTTGGTTAGCTTTGTTTTTGAAATTTATTATGAAGTGAAGATTTTTTCGGTAATTTTTTGAAACAATTTTTCCAATTTAATGTTTCTCATAGAAAAGTGTCGGTTTATTTTATTTATTCTTCGCATTTTTAGGGCATGAAATTAGTCTTTTTGGTTTTTGTTCGGTTTTTGAATATTGTACGTTCCTCGCATCGGCTGAAAATCGGGCTAGATGAAGTCGGTCTGATTTACTTTGGTTGCACACCAACACTGTGTAGTGTATATATGCAGTTGCCTATAGCTTTACAAATACTATTGGAGAAGTAGGCATAGACATACGCCGGATAGTGGTCTAAAACTACACAGTTTTACTAGAAGATGGCCCGTGAAAGATGAATGATAATGCACGCTAGGGTGCAACAAAGGCGTTGCATGATGAAAATATGCCGTATAATTCAAATTACAGGTTAGAAAACGCTTTTTGGATTAAATTTTGTGAAATCATTTTTGAGAATTGTCGGAGTGAAAACGAGTGAAGTGCCTAATGAAGAGGTAAGACAAACGTTTCTAGGACAAGAGATTCCATCACCACCATTCTTTTAACAAAAATTGCCAAATCATCGTGACAACCTTTTGTTTTCCCTGTGTCTACACTCAAGCGCTAAATGTTTGCTCATGGTCAATATGCGTTCCAAAGGTGAAGGCAAGCTGAAGTCTGTGAGTCAATGAAATTTACTTACAGGGTAGAAATAGTACAATGAAAATGCGGGCAGGCAGCATGGCTCAAAATTTTTTGTGTCAAGTGGAGATGAGGTTGTGCTTTGTAGTTTTTAAATTGACTTGACTCCGGTGTCATAAAAAAGAAAATTGCATTAAAAAAAGGTTTTCGTTGCACTAACGATTGCAAAACAATGCATACCTCCTCATGTGCGATGCTATTTTGAGGTTTGTTGAAACTCAAGGGCTTGTTTTACAGCAGCCATGTGTGTTCTGTAAGTTTAGTCAATATTCATGTGAGACAGCTGCAGTGGCATACGCAAAAAAATTTCACGGGGGCGTTTCATTCAATGGCATGTGGTAGTTTTTTGTATTTGGTGCGCGCTGTTTGTGACGTCACAATTTAATTTCATTTTCATGTTTCCACACCGTTTTCGCGAAATTTGTTGACACAATATTACTATTCTTCTGCAGGTTACCCACTCCCCTTCATTTCTGTGTCATTGCACTGAATATAAACTATCAGCGCTTTAAGTTAGAATATCGGAGGAAAATAAACTCAACGTTACGACACAGCAGTTCATAAGTGCAAAAATATCAGTCTGCGTGTTAAAACAAGGGAGTAAAACACACTATCACTGCGTCAGAGCAATTTACAACTGCAAAATCAAGCTGCGCTTATGTCTTGTCGAATACGAGCGGTCGAGCATAGAAAGTGTGCGCCTGGACTGTCAACGCACACTCCGGTTTGCAAGATCGAATCTTGCTGGACTACACAAGAATTGAGAATGCGCATAAAATATGCAAGAAAACTTTCGATTTTTTGTTATGTATAGAAGTCCCACAAATTTTAATTTTTCCTCTTTCCCTGCTGAGACGTTATCAAATGCCTGAATGCTTCTATGTTAACAACGGCTGTTTTTGAGCTCGTGCAACAGTTTTATCATGCTACAGCAACCGGTAATGTAGCCAATGCGGTCAGCACTAGCGCTGCTCCGCCATAGCAGCAAAATAAAGACAATTGTTTCGGATAAAGTGAACTAACATGGAACACAATCTTAAACATGCGTAGTGGAAGAAAGGTCTGCAAAAAGTGGTGAGATGGTTTCTGGATGCAGACGATAATCCAGATTGCCACAAAAACCTATAATCATTATGTTTTGACCCATTTCCAATGTTCCTTGAAATTTGCATGCAAATTCATTCCGTTGTATTTGCATTAAGTCGACAAAATAACAAGCAAAATTATGCGAAAACAAGTAATCTCCTTTGCACAGGTAATAAAGTTTTTGTAAAATATCAAGTCCAAGTGTTTTTTTAAACCCAACCCTCGTTGCGTACGCCCTTGGACAGCTGGGAGGATCGAAATGGGCCTCGTTGTAGAACGTTAGCTTCTCACAATTATCAAAACGTATGCAAATGTTAAGCCCTATATTAACGATCAACCGCGTTGCACAACTACTGTAACTCCACCTTGCTACCTGAACAACAAGCTGCGCAATGTTAAAACTTTAGTCAAAAGCAACACTTTCTACACTGGTGTACAAATATATTCGTACTTGCGCGTCAGCCGTTGTACACGGTGTACGGATATATTCCTACCTGGAGTTGCAACGCGATAACTCTTGTAGTGGGTCTTTTGCAAAGAAAATTCACACGAATGTGTCCATAACTACAAGCATCATCCCTGAAAATTTCAGACAAATCGAGCGTTTTGAGTTATGTAATTTTTTATCATACGTCTTCTGGGCTAAACATTTTTTTAAACAAGTGAGGTGCAAACGTCTTCTGCTAGGCGCAATCACTTGTTGCGTACCACATAATAAATTTTTTCATACTGGGTCGTTTGCAACGAAAATTTTCACGAATGTTCTCTATAACTACAGGCATCAGCCCTGGAAACTTCAGGCAAATCGAGCGAGAAGCTTTCAAGTTAGGCAATATTTTATCAACTGCCCTCTGCTTGGTGCAAGCTACAACATTTTAGGCGCGCGTTTCCGCCATTATGTTCAAACCAGTAAGGTGGAATCATAACTTACTTTTGTGCAATACAAAATACGAGAAGACCATCTGGGCAACCCATGATAAACTTTGCGCAAAACAATCCCTGCACTGAATAGGCTACAGTGATAAAGTACAAATCGCAGTTTTGTACGCCCACAACTGAGTATGTAAGCAGGGCTCTCACAAATGCAACTCCAAAAATCTCAAGAACAGTACCAAAAAATCTCTAAATCTGTGGTGGTGCAGCACATAGATGTAGGAGTAGGCACATTTTTGCGGTTGCGAAGGATTTTTGCCCGAATTCCCCAATCTTGCTTGAAAAAAACTCCATAAAAAAGTGGCCTTCAAAAAGACTCTTCATGTCATTTTGGGCGACATTTCTGCTCATATTTTCAGGGGTTTTCTCAGATTTTCAGGGATTTTGTGAAGGTTTTCAGAGATTTTGCCCAGATTTTAAGGGATTTTGCCAGGATTTTCACCAAATCAAGACTTGGGCGTGCGCTTGCACCCCCTGCACCCACGCCTCCTGCACTAGTAGTGCACCATGAAATCGGAGTGGTATGATAAATGTTAAAAATAGAACCAAATATGATTTCCAAAATAAACTGAAATAGTTCATTTTACACATTTCCGCACAGTTGCGAAATTCCCTAAAAAATCCCCAAATCCCTAAAAAGGGTCATAAGTTCCAATCTAGGGACAAAATCCCTATAAGTGAGAGCACTGCATGAGAGAAACATGACGTCGAACACTTGACACAGAGACAAGTAGGCTGTTGATAGCCAACAATTTTCGTCAACATTTTCTTAGTACAAAGCAAATTAGAAAAAAAGATGAACCATCTTCCAACGGAATGGTGACGACTGACTAGGGCCGCAACCAACTGATCTTTTTGGGGGGGCGCGGGCAAAATGATGTAAACTTGTTGCTGTACCTAACAAATACATACATTTCTGAAAATTTCGAGGGGGCAATTGCCCGATTGCCCCCCTCTGGTTGCGGGCCTGCGGCAGGCTAATCCGTTTTTGTATTAGCTTATGAACATTTTGTGACTGTGGTGTAGGGGAAGGTGGGGCACAGTGGGACTAGGGACACAGTCGTCTTTTTTGATTTATTCAAAAAGTTGAAAACGTTGAACTTTAAAGTTTTCATGGTGATTTAGTCTCATACCAGCAGTAGTACTAAAGTGAATTTTTCCTTGATAGGCAGCTGTTTTTACGAGTTACAGAGCAAGTTGTGTTTTTGCTACCCAACAGTAATTTATAAAATCGCATTTAGATTTGGGTTTTGCCTACTTTAATCAACATCTTTTGTTCTGAGTTTTGTGACATTGTATTCAGGGCAGTGCTACATCATTCGATAATACCAGATATTAAATTCTTTTTAAGTTGAGTTGCTACTTCTTCATGTTATTTTTTGGATTTTCATGGGGCACATCTGACAAAAAGAAATGGGGCACACTCGACACATTGCCACTAGGTCACTCTTAGAAAGGTTATATTGGAATGCAGTACAGAATAATTCTAATTTATGAGCATTTCTAGGTTGATTATGTGCTTAGAGGCACATTATATTTGTATGGTAAGGCATGAATATCAGCATACTGCATTGGTTTCATTTAATGTTTGGTAATCACACAAATTTGTTTTGCCATGCAGTGATAGTGGGTAATGAGAATGTGAAAAAAGTGAAATGGGAGTCAGAAAGTGCCTGTTTTACATGAGATATCACGTGAACATTATGCAATGCATGCAACCCAACTTTTTATTGACCGGTCAGGTGTACCCCATGCTCATGTCGAGTGTGCCCCATGCATGGGGCAGTGGCGTAGCTACAGGTTTTAGCCAAGGGGCAAAACGTAGCTGCGAGGGTCCGCTGGCTACCGTAGGAGGGACCACTAGCCAACAATCAGAAAAAAGTTTAGAAATGATGGTGCATCCGGACGTGGATGTCGATACTAGCTAAAAAATATGAAAACACCCCAAAAAATTCACAAAAACAACAACCTACTGAAAACCAAAAGACTACTAAATATCAAAATGTGAGCTAAGGGAGCCCGGTTTTTAGATTTAGCTTGACAAGGGGGGCGACTCGGTCCCGCCCCCCTCAGTTACGCCACTGCTCCTATCTCCAATTTTACTGTACGCGATCAGCGCAAGTTGGCGAGGAAAATGCCCTTTTCAAGGCGAGGCAGCACTCTTGCAAGTACTGTCGTAAATTACTGTATACCCAACGTACTGCAGCTGAATGTAGAAGGGCTCACCGCAAGTGAGATCAGCGTCATTTTACCCTTGGTCTTTAAGAACAATTCCCTCATCATCATCACCCAGGAGACCCACTGCACAACAGGAGACATGCTAGTATACCCAACTTCAACCTAGCTAGGTCAATCCTAAGTAGGAACGACGGCCTAGTCATGTCTGTGCGTGAGCAGATGACGTGAACACTGGTCGAACAGCTCCCCGTGGATTCGAAGATTGAGTTTTTGTGTGTAGATATCGAAGGTTATAACATCATCAACGTCTGCAAATCTCCCCAATCGTGATTTCTATTAATGGCCATCTCAACGCTTTCACGACATAGCTTGTACGCTGGCGACTTTAATTGCCACAATGTAATGTGAATTTGCGGTTGCAACAGGGTAAAACATGTAAATTGCGGTTGCAACAGGGATGTAGTGCTTTCAACATACGTGTGGGAACGCATCCAAAAGCAGCCATTTTGAAACAGCTTCCAACACATTTTAAAGCAAAACATGAAAAACCCCTGGGTTGCAACACAACATCTGCTGACGGAGAGGTTTAGCCAGCTGGGCCAAAACTAACAAACTCGCGTTGTTGCATAACACAAAAGGTGCAACCAGCTTCTTTCGTTGATGGAACGTTTGATCAAATTTAGACTTGGCCTTCGAAAGTATCGATCATAACAGTAGAATGTCGGATAAGTGTTCTGCAAAAGTTCCTGCGGTCTCAGCATCGAACTTCACTCACAACACCACGCAGCTAGTGATGCTGGTTCACAGCGATCCGGTGAATTGCTGGAACTTCTAAAAGACTGACTGGAATCGCTTTTGTCTTCTCACAGATGAATTTGTGGAAGACTTGCCACTCCTAGGCACCATCAACGTTGAGGTGGCGTACCCGGATCTGTGAAATAACCGTAGCGAAAGGACTCATCCTATGTGGCCGAAGAAAGAACGCGTAGACTACGATGCGCCATGGTTGGATTCGAGTCCGCCAAACTCCACGGTTTCTTCCGTCAGGTCCAACCACGGACTAAATCTATAACAAAATTGGTTTGTCTATGCTATCCCGGTTCGATGAAAAGTGATAAGTGCGATGGGTGGAAGCCCTCCATTTTACTGACTTCTCGTAAACAACCGCAAGGCGTGAAGTACCATTAAAATCTCACTGGAAGGTTGGGAAACTGTCCCTTCCTGGCTTTTTGCAGAAATTGTATTGTACTGTGTAACTGTTACACCAGATGCAACCCCTAAGGGTGGTATCGTAGGGTGCTTTTGATCCAGTAGAATCATTTATGCATGGGTTCTCATTACTGAATCAGGGACCGTTCTCGCAGAAACTAAGCCTGTTTAACAGCCCTCATTAATTGCCCTGATATAAACTATTTCTCAATGGTTCACACTATAAAATATACACACCAGTGAATCATATAATTTGTGGTTTCATAGCTTTTATTCATCAAAATAAATATATTCAAATGACTTAAACTGGTATTTACCAATATACGATGTATCATAGTATTTAAACACTTCTCGACGTATTACAACTCTCGCATAACCCTCATATTTTAATTCTGCATCTTAGTAATTGCTAATAAGAGATCAACAATATATTCAGATCGGTTTCCCTATCCAAGCAATTTACTATATAAAATTGAAACTCTATGCTTTGATAAATCTTACTAGGAGAGCTTATTCCATTATTCAAGTATATATTTTGTTATTTAATTTACTCAAAAGTTGAAGGTTTATTATGACAACTCTTAAAGATACGTCTACACATTTGACCTTGTAGTTGCTAATCCACTGTTAACTTGTATCTCGATTTACGCAGTAAGGACAGTTAGAATCAAGACGAAAATTTGTCATTAATCAGAATCTCAAAGCTGCTGTTTTTAATCAGAGGCTAGCGACTGTGCTTGAAATGTCAACAATTCGGTAAAGCACGAATGGAAATCATTCACGAATACAGCACAGCCTAAACAACTAGCATGACGAGGCTACGCTGGTACAGTGTAGCGTTTAGCCTGACAGAGCCTTACTTGGGCCAATCGTTCTGTTGTAAGTTTTCACTGGCATGGCACTTGGTACAAGCCGCGAGTTACCACTTTTTATTCCTGATCATTGCCCGAAGTGAGCGCAATTCCCAATGTCAAACAATGACTTAACCTCGGCCTCTGCACTAAAGGCGGAATAAGCCAGTTTCTTTTTCGTGATCACTGCCCGAAGTGAGCGCAATGCCCAATGGGAGACAACGAATTAACCTCGGCCTATGCACTAAAGGCGGAAAGAGAAGTGTCTGAATTTCAGTCCAAACGAGACGCCTTTTATACCCATAAATCGTCATGTGACTTGGAAATTCCCATTTTCTTCAGGTGTTCGAATTGGTAATTGCTTGCGTAATTGTTCGGTGATTGGCTAGTTTTAAATGCTTCCAGAACCATCACGTAAATTTTAGGTACTCGGGTTTTCACCTGGTTGTGACTAGTCGTCATGTGATTTCGCTTGTGTCTTGTGACTGTCTTGTGATTTAGTCTTGTGACTTTGCTGACGTTTTAATGACGTTGTCTTCAGGATCAACTGGCTTAATAATGCGTTTTGATTGGCTGCAACCTCTTTTGAATTCGTCCTGGCTGTTTCGGGGTTGTGAACTTTTCAACAAGCCTGTTTTCTGTGCAGTCATGAAGTTGTTGCAGGCAACTTGCTTGTAACATAACGTCTTCACTCCGACACGCAAGGCGCTAGACTTTAAACATGCATCGCAGTAACAAGGAATGCACAAATATACGAAGGAAGACGAGGATACATACATGGCGGTAGTAGAGAGTATACGCTTGATGGCGCTAATACATTTACTTTGATGAAACACAAGCTTTTGGGACACATGTATGAATGACGTCATCGTGATTATTATAATGAGGTACTGCGGCGACTTCCAAGTACATCGATTTACAAAATGCATGAGGGAGTAGGAGGCTGCGAAGGACCAAGGGACATCTAGGCTGCAGATTTCCCAAGGGCGAAGCTGCGTGTAGTATAAAGGGAAAAGTGCATAATAGTTAGTAAAAGTCTTTTGCTCTGGGTATAAAATGTAATATGGATAATGCGGTTATACGGTAAATTGAAGTAAAATGTATTGCAGGCGAGGCCAAGCCACCAGAAGAAAATGGTTTAAAGTTGCCAAATTAAATTTTACTGTTTTCACACATTCTAAAATATTCGTGAATGCTAGAAAGGAAATGCGTCAAAAGCGATAGACCGCTGCAGCACCGCAATGGTGTCACGAGATTTAAGCAGGTTGAGAACCAGTCGCGCAATCATGCTTTGCGGAAAAGAACTTGCTGTCAATGCATGCATGAGAAAGGAAATTCGCTTGCTTTCTATCTGCAGACTAAGGCATCCCACTACTTCATACACTGTTTTGATGCGAGCAATTTCTGTGAACACAACAACCATACGATATAATATTTAACGGAGATACTTCATGATTTCACAGTTTCCATTATAACAACGTTAACTAATAAAATTAAACCACTTGGTTTATGTACACCAATCAATAAGAGCACAAAGCATGTTTCTGTTAGCCGAGTTATACATATTTCTTATACTTCTCCGAAAAAAGTGCTAAACACGTTTGATTTTTTATTTCTGAGGGATTTCTTGACCAGATTTCTATTGCACTATATTTTATCATTTTAGCACCTGAGTTTGAAGGTGCATTTGGTAAAGTAAATTGTAGATCGCTGTCAGAGCGGTTGTTATTATTAGTTAAGCATTCACAGTCAGGAAACAATTCAGCATTGTAATGTTTACAGTTCATTCATCTAGGTTTAGGTAGGAAGCATATTTTTGCACTGCTGCGCCAGCAGCCATATATTCAGAACAGAAAAAGCATTTCAACAAATAAAATTAAAACAATTACGTATGCATCTTGCTTCTGGCAGTGTAAGTAGTCGCTTACATTGAATTTTGTTTCAGAATTCACGGAAGGTACCGGTAGCTTACTTCAGTAGCTTATACCGTAGAGGTGTGAGATCTTCACAAATGAAGTCTTCCTTCGATATTTTTGAGATCCCGTTTGTTAGTAAGAAACTCATTTCTTTTTTCGTATGGCACAAATCTTGCAATGTTACGGCTTGGATCATCCTTGTTCCTTCTTTTTTGTCCTAGCCGATGTACTCTCTGTATTTCATTAACTTGGAGATCGATTTCGAGCTCCACTGCTATCTTGAACAAGACCTTTTCCCCATCATCGTCGTCTTCTTTATCTTTTTCTATTCCATAAATAAGAATATTTTCTCTTCTTATGTATTGTTCTTGTCTGTCAAGTTGAAAGACAATCAGATTTGTTTTGGGAACCATCTCATTGCGCAGCTGTTCCTTTTCTTCTTCAAGCTGATTCAACTTATTTTCATAATCACCCATCTTTTGTTGTATTCCATTTAGCTTGTTTTCAAGGTTTTGTGTGATCTTAGTTAGCTTGTCCAGTTTTTCATTCTGGATGTTAGTTAGCTTATGCAGTGTTTCTTCAATTGTTTGATTCCTTGCCAGAGTTGATTGAAATTTTCTTCTTTTGAATTTAATTTTACCCATGTAGCCTCGTTCACTATGCTTGATTTCTTCATGTGGGCGATTATCCAATATCAATAGATTAGCAAAATCAGCAGCAAGTTGCAAATTGTTTGATACAGTATTAATTTAAGATATTACATACACTATCCCCTGTCTTATTCAAATGAAATGGATGGCATCAGTCTGTGTTTTCCCTACATGACATCATTTGCAGCAAGCTATACCGCTTCACAACTAATGAAGAACGTGGCTAACAAGTGGGGAGACCGCGAGTCTAATAGGCTCGTGGTCAACAAAATTGTCTTGCCTCTGGATGATTCCAACGTCTGAGAAAGAAGAAAATTCTGTAAGCTTTACTCCACAAGAAATTAGCTTTGCCCTCAGTCACCTCCTGTCAGGCAAAGTCCTTGGTCTGAATTATAACTTTCGGACTTTACACCAAGCTGGCTCTCCTCTGAAATATCGGTTAGGAAGTTTCTTTTCGGTCTGCTTGCACCCAAGGCACTCATACTCTCAAAATCTGGAGAAAAGCGTTAGGAGACTCGATCTCAGAAATATGCCACTTGGGTCCCCCAAGAATTGTCCACATGTCATCCATCCACTATCTCTTTTATGCGTCTCCTTCAAGATTCATATGCAGCACAACCCGGGTCGAAGCCATCATTAACCCGCAACGCTGAATGGAGCACGTGGACTTCGGAATGGTGATCAACTATGGGTCAAGTCACTGTACTACGGCAAGATATCGAGAAGAGTTTTATGGCTAAAATTTAGGCCGGGCTGTGTTTGGTGATCGTCGTCAGCCTATACTTAACTTTTTAACAAGATTGTGGACCAGAACGCTAGCAACCTCGTCCTGGCGATTTCAGGCTGAAGAGCGAGTAGTTCTGTCTCTGTGCTGATATCTACGCGGAACTTGGTGAAATACTTATCTTCCCACTGATGGAAGTCCTTGGTATTAACAGAGAACAAAAAAGAACTTGTCTGGCTCCCTTGCCATGAGAGACTGGATCAGAAAAAAATGAGACAAAAAAAGAGCAGTGAAGACGACGTCAAGTACACAAAAACTGTTCGAGCGTGTTCGATGAAATGTTGGTCAGTGAGACCAAGTCTTTCAAATCGCCGACTAATGAGGAGACGATGGATATTCCATTCGACGTCAAGACGTATCACGATCCCCTCACGAATCTCGGTTGTGAAAGTGAACTAGCGAAAGTGGACTACGGTTTAAAAATCTGGAGTAGGACCACATCAATCCACGACAGTGTGGTTACTAACGACGCGTACTGTGTCCAGTCATTCACAGGTTTATCCGAAGAAAAGAGAAAATGGCAGTGAGAGCGGAGTCGTGCAATCGACAAAGTCAAGCAGGTGAAGACTGGAGGTAGATTTCTTGGAGACAACGAGGCGGCCAGACAGCTTTGCACTGTTGAAGAAACCGGATTGGAAGAAAAAGAAAACCAGAAACTAATAGTGACGCTAGATAACGCAAAAGACATGGTGCTCGGTCGATCAAGGATCTCAGCATCGAGAGGCTAAACGATCTCAACAAGACGAACTACTCTTAAAATTTCGTAAATGTATGACAG
>Ga0210059_1006044_pt1 | contig 19444 bp, 13 predicted proteins | sample Ectturendosymbi2_FD_188042 | JGI IMG/M metagenome (GOLD analysis project Ga0210059, IMG submission 188042) | Ecteinascidia turbinata endosymbiont from Florida, USA - Sample 2 (SPAdes) (version 2) | ecosystem: Host-associated > Tunicates > Ascidians > Unclassified | place: Key West, Florida... | reverse complement strand
AGTCACAGTTTTCGTTGCGTTCGGATATTAGCAGGTTGGCCACGTCGAGAGCCGAAAAGCCTTTCACTTTCTTGCTCGAATTCTCAACCTTAACAACCGCTGGAAACAGAGCTCGCATGCCGCGAAGCTCGAGTCCGTTCGACTCGACTGCGCCCGCTTTGTCTGCGCCGAATGGTTTCGAGTGTTCCTCGGTCTGGTGCGTCGCGTCGCACGCGAGAGCAGCGTCAAGTGGCGACGCCACACTTGACTTTCCATAGAAACTCGACAGGGCTACGGCTCTGCGCGCAGTCAGCACGTCAGCAAGTCCTTTTTCGTCGAATTTCCCGTCAGCACGTTCGCCAGCAGCCAAGGCGTCGTCTGTTTCTCCGTTGGAGGCCTGGTCGTTTACTACAATAATAACAGAATGAGACCAGATTTGTACGTCGGGCTTAAGTTAGTCAAAATGTTTCGGGCCTATTTCGGGCCTGTTTCGGGCCAAGCATACAAAATTATTTCGCAACGATGGACGCTTCTGTCGTCAGTTACTGTTGAAGCAATGGAGTTGATTAAATCCTCAATAAAAATGATTAATTGCGAATTATTTAGTGATGTTTACTTTGCTGCGCTACCGATACCCCGCAGTTGCGCATATATCTTGACTCACTCGGAGAATTTGGCTTTCGGGCCTACATCGGGCTTCAAAATGATGACCGTTTTCAACTCTGAGTGAGACACAAACTCCATTTGCTCTGTTAAGAAGCTAATCGCGGATACGGTAACTTTTGCAACAGCCCTTCAGAAGCTTTTTCCGTTGATGCCGAAAAGAAAGGAACACGCAGTTTAAGAAAAGCACGTTTGATACAGGTTTTTTTTTAGGAAAATGTTAGGTACCCGGTATGCATCTGTAGGGACCCGATTTCTCTGATTCTAGGGACCCGATCATAATTTTCTCTGATTATAGGAACCCGAATCGGGTCCCTAAAACGCCTTAAAATAACCCTGTGATAAAATTAACGTAACTCGCCTCCACAAAGGTGGTTCTCAGTCTTACAGTTTTATTAAAAAAATAGATTGCTGGACTGCGACCGTTCTGCGAAAGTCTTGAAGCTCACTCTCAACAAATCGCAGTGAAAAAGACTGCTCTAGTGATAACGGCACCCGATCTTCAACTATAGGTCGTTTGCGAATGATTTAGCACCCCGCCTTTCGAAACAGGACGATGCACCAACTAGGAAGCGGCCCTTGCCGAGCTCTATTTGAATAATTGTCGGACTGAGGATGTTCAGTGTCACGTGAAACCGATTTCCTGAAAGATTGCTGACGGATTCAAACCCTTCACCTGTGTGGAGGCTAGTAACTTGAACACGGATGTTTGCAAGTTCGAACCATCGCAGAAAGATGAAAGCAGAGCCACTTCGGCCGATTCCTCGTAAGCTTGCAGCAAACCTAGAGCTTTTACACTGTTGTGATAATATCGACGTTTTTGAACGTGACGTATGCTGTCCCACTGTTACGAAACAAAACGACACAATCGAACCTGAGCTGTTGGAGCGAATCACTGCGTTTATGAGCTCGATTATCTTGTCTTCACTCGGGGGCTTGTCACGGGAAGATCCTTTGCAATGTTTCAAAACTTTCTATAAAAACACAATTCTGTTAAAATTTCTGTTCAAACTGGCATCGTCTTCCAGCTTGAGAGCGAAGAAACCAGCGTAACAGCTGCGCGCAGTACTCCAAAGTAGCGTCCGCTCCGTTGCACAAACGCTTACTGCTCATTGGCTCACGCAAATCCTTTGTGCAGTTACGTCAGTATAACTTCTCGGTACGCAGCTGAACAAGAGCAACCGAATTGACCATTTTTTAACCATCTCCATGCATGAATTTTTTTAACCATCTCCATGCACGAATTTTTAATTTTTTATCCATCTCCATGCATGGATTTCAAATTGTGGCACATGCACGCTATTCCTTTGGGAAGAGTCGAGGGCGCAGCAGCCTTAGGACTCGAAATACTCAACTAACTAACGAGAAGGAGTAGTAAGTTCTTTGAAAACTCGTAATCGAGTCTTCACGTACCTTCTCCGCTGCTTCGATGGGAAGCGACGCTTTCACGCCGTTCACGTACGTGCTGAGGTCGTCGTACAAATTGTTCCAGAAATCGAAATTGAAATCCAACCATACCTTTCTCTCGAAGTAACCTGGCAAAAGTCATGTGATCAGAAATGATTGCGGTTTCTTGAAACCACGATCGCAAAACCGCAATCATGAAATTGGGATCAGGTAACGCGAACAAACAGGTGTGTTCTGTCAGGTTTGTCCGATGAAATTTTCAAGTTCGCGTCTTCGATGAGCGTTTTGTGGGATGGACTTTTTTCTACATAGCGTCCCTGGCTGATTGACCAGCAGTGTGCTAGCTTACATGTACAGAGAAAACTTCACAATCAAAAATCATTTACGGCGCTTTTAAAGGTCGTGAGATTCTTCTCATCTCGAAGACTTACGAATGCAGCAGTCAACTGGCAAAATGCATCTTAACTCACTTTTCCTGGCTTTATCGTTTTTGATCAGCTTCATCATCAAATCACGAAACGAGCGCAGTTCTTTTTTGACAACAATGGCGAGCTTCGTGTTCTGAAGCGAGAAAGAAACAACATACTGCTACTCACAGCTTCAACAAAACAGGAAAAAATTCGTCATCACCCCCACTCGCTCCGGGGCAATCCAAGCGGATTCCGCAAGACTGTAACATCAATTTCGGTCGGAGAACCATACTTAGTGACCAACTCGGCCGGACAAACACTTTTCAGTCACAAAGTCGGTCGGAGAACCATTTTCCAGCCATTCATTGGGGATACGTATTGTAAAAAAATTTAACATGTTATCAACGTTAAGCAATAGTCGGCCGTAGACGCTGCATGGGTGAAGTAGTTGGGATTGGGCTATTGGTTGTCCAGTGCCTGGTGGGCACTTCTCACGTCACACAGCGATGACGTTTATCTCAAGTGTCACGTCACAAACATGGAAAGCCACGACAAGCGATTTAGTTTTTTCGTAGTGTGAATCTAAGTTTAAGCCAAGTAAGTACTCTCCACGATGGGTGTAAGCAAGGTACAGTATTGATCAGCAAACTTTTAATAGGAAATTGATTTCACGTAAAATTATGCATCCTCGGTCCATATTCCAATAGAATCAAACTTTTTGTCTCTGCGGACCCCTTTCACTGCACCCAAAACCGTTGCAGACCCCTTCGTTTTGTCAACGTTTTTTCGATTATTAAAAAATTAGATTGGTCACTTCTTAGCGTAAGCCCCTCAAACGCCCTGGCAAGAAGCAAATTTCAGGCTGCCGCCAATTGCCGTCACCAAAATCAAATATGAAAAAGGTAGGTCGACTTGCAATATGAACTTGTCAGACTATAGTTGTAGTGCGATTAAGCTGAATAAAGACCTAAGTGGCCAGATAACGACAAGAATAATTTCGTTTTTTGATTTTGGTTTACGGACCCTTCTAAAACACATTCAAGGATCCCTAAGGGCACGAACCTGGGGTTAAGAACCCTGGTTTAGGCAATCCATGTTTGAAGTATATTTGCTTGGAATATAGTTAGGTGTGAACGCGACGAGAAAATGCGCTTAGTGTCAGTCATATAGAAAGAACAGACAAGTTGTTCCACTAACCTTGCGAGATACAAACAGTTGATGTGCATCAGTGCCAAACGCTTTGTCAAGTTGTTCATGGATGATGTTTTCAGAGGCAGAACATAACCCATGCATGAAAATCTACACAAAGCACTTTCGTTCATGAATTTTTATTTTAAGACTGATTTATGCATTTGCAAACCTGCAGGCAATATTAACACACCCAAGCTCTCATCACATGACATACATGAAATGTTTAAACACACTTAAATGTATCATCATGAAGAGCAAAAAACTCTGAAAATATGCAACAAATTCATGACATGTGAGACTTAGCTGTTTACTCACCATCTGATGCACTTACAAACATTCAAAGCCAAAGGTCTATATACCATAAAACACATACCGCATAAACCTACCACTTTTTGCAGTTTGATTGCAATGGATGCAAAAATCCTGGTATCACTGACAAATGTGCTCGCCTGAACAAATTTGATGCTTCGTAGTAACTGAGAGCACTCAAGCAGCAAATTTCCATTTGTGAAATCAGATGGTGAGCCAAGCTTTACAGCCAATACAGGCATCGAAGTTATCACAAGAAGAGTTTGACAGTATTTGTTTAAAGATGATGTGACATCTGGTATCTTTGAAAAGCAATCTGATAAAGAGAAAACAGTGGTTGAATTGTTTATGAAAATACAGTATAAAGTACCAGAACTTACAAATGGTTATAGCCGCCACAAAAGAATTTAAAAGTTGATTGCAATTTTTCAAATTCTAAGTGTTCTCATTTTTAGTGCAAAGGCAAAGCTGGGAACTCCTTTCTTTAACAACGATGTTTTGTTTGCAATGTCAAAATATCTTATCACATTCAAAAGGAAATTACAATCAACAACTAACTTAAATGTTGCAGCTACTAGTATGGAAACATTGTTTAGATCTGTGCATGAAAATTATGGTGATTAACAACACACAATTTTCCATTTTCAATGAACCACTGAATTGTTTCATGAATTTTTTTAAGCTAACTGAATTAAACCTTGTATCAGGAATTAAACCTGGCTTCAGACTGCAAATTGCAAATATTTCAACAAATTCATTCTGCAAGAAGCAAATTTTCTCAACAATAATGGACAGTGCAACTATCTTTAGGAATACACAACACAATTGCTGACAAACTGTAACACCCAACCCACTTTTAGCAGCAGATTTAAATTGGCCATCTGTATATGCTAGACTTGACACAACTTACAAGGATTCAAAAAGTTGCATCGTAGCTGTACTTCCAGAAATACACAAAGATAATAACTCACTTTTCTAATGGATACAGAGAAATTGAAGAATAATAATTTATTGCTTTAGCAAAGGATGTATATAAATGACCGCAGTGCTAGTAAGTGACAAGAACTAGGATATTGCAAACAAGCCACTCAATTTTGGCATGCAACTCGCTAAACAGGCTTATTCTACAAACTTTGCACCACATCTAATGTTAATGGAACCAGCACATAAACTGTTCTGGAAGCTATTGCTGCAAATTACCACTACCATACAAATTTACAAAAATATAAATTTGCTGAGTTTGCCAATAAAATCAGTTGCTGCAGCGCCACAATTTGACTAAAATCTGCAAGTAATTGTTCATTTCAAATGGCGAAATATATATGCAATTATGAATAAATCAACATCAAAGAGTATGTATTTATGATCAGGAGACTCTTCTTCTGTACAATAAAATTAACACATGCAAGCACAAGAGCAAGATCAATCAAAAACTTACATTTAATGGCATTGTATAGTTGATGCTCCAATGAATACAATATAATTTCATTGATAGCCAAATCCATTCCATCCATTTATTTATAATCAACACATTTTAATTTGAACATGATGAAAGCTGGTACAAATTCCCAACGCTTTTTCTGTAAAGAACTGGTTTTATTTACTACTAGCGGAGTAATTTTGTTTTGCAAATGCTAAATTTTGCTTTTCAACACCTTGGGAGCCAGTGTATGATATACTCATACTTTGAAATTTTGCATGAGCTGCGATTTTCGTGCCACTTTGTAACTCACCAGCTGATTGTGCTAGATAGCTGTTCAAACCATCAAAAGATGCACCGAGTCTTCTAGTTCGCATTAAAAAAATTGGAAAGTTTTGGATTTCAGGTTTTTTGTGGGTGATGTCATAAGTGGGGTAGGTTTCAGGCCGTTTTGCCCATAAAATTCCCTCTAGCAGTTGGGGCCTAGAACCTGATGACCTCTGCCATAAATGCCTAAACTTACCCCACTTATGACGTCACGCACAAAAAACCCTAAACTTCCAAATTTTGTAAAAGCCAAACTAGAAAACTTGCCGCATCTTTTCAGGGTTTGAACAGCTCTCTAGCACAATTGACTAGCGAGTTATGGAGTTGCTAAGTGATGTTAGAAGCATGGTTCACGCGAAGTGTCCCGGCTCCTAAGGTGTGAAGTACTAAGTCATTTTTTTAATCACAAAAGCGATTGTTGGAATTATCCGTGGGAACACAAACTTTTCTTATGAAAGTAATGTTCCTATTTGTTTATTTGTTTTTACAACATTTTTATAATCTGCTACGGACCATATTCATTTGTAACATGTTCACTACCAAACTATGTTACAATAAAATAAAGTACAAAATAGTTGCATTTTTACTACTTTTACTTGACGGAGCTCAAAATTACATTAGAAATGGTCTTTGAATATTATGTCTTTGACTAATATTAACACTTTCGCGTCCAGCCGGTTTTGGGGAATTTTGCGCCAGAACAACTGGATCTCACATGGCTTTGCACGCACGTAACTCTGGCACAGAAAACGGTAGAAAGCTGTTCAAAGGCTCAAAAGATGCGGCAAGTCTTTTAGTCTATACTCGAAAAAAATTTTTGGTTGGGGGTGCTAATTTTTTGTGCATGACGTCGTAAGTGGAGGACTTTTAGGCCACATTGGCCCATTTCACCTGGCCCTGGACCCAAACCGTCCAAGCTACAATCCAAGTCTTTTGATAATTTGGATGACCTGCTGGGGTTTCAGGTTCAAAAGTTATGATCTAAAGTAATAAAAATATTTTATTAATTAATTAATTTGCTTATTTTAGATCATAACTTTTAAATTATAAACGCTAGAAAGTCGATCAAGGGCTCAAGACTCGAGCCTAGTTTCCAATGAAAACTTCAGCGAAATACTTTGGCCTAGCGGTTGGGCCCTAGGCCAGGTAACATGAGCCAAAATGGCCCAAAAACTACTTCACTTATGATGTCACTCACAAAAAAATCCACAACCCCCAAACCAAGAATTTTTTTCGAGTACAAACTAGAAGACTTGCTAAATCTTTTGAGGGCTTGAACAGCTCTCTAGCGCAATCGGCAGAGGAGCTGTGGCATTGGTAAGGCAACCGAAAACTGCTGATTTTAGGCCAAAATCCAGGTACGATATGTTTGTAGACCGGCTCTCAAGGTGTCAAGGACGTTACGAATATTACAATATTTAAACTTGAAGCGTTTACTTGTAATGCAAAACAAAGGAATGATGAAGATAAACTGTGATCATTGCCTTGAAAAAAAATTCAAACTGCTATAAATTCCGTATTTGTTGTCACATCTCAAACAAAACAAACAATGACTTGCAGTTTATTGAAATAGTAATTGATCAAATGGTTTTTTAATTAACCAATTAACTAATTTTACTTTTAACGAATTATTTAGTGTCTACAAAAACTGAAAATGTTGATTTTGATACTGCTGTTAAATTTTAGTCTGTTGTCAGAATTCAATGAAACAAACCTCAAATTATTATTTGATTATATTGCTTATTTCAATTATATAACCAATTTACTTATCATTATTAACGAATCATTCCATAACAATAACAAACTTGAAAAAATATCACCGACTCTCCTGGGACTTGACAGAGCTCAATTTGAATTGAAACTAAGTATTTCGATTAGCCAAATAATATGATTAACTAATGAATTATTCAGTGTATGCATACGGAGAATATGTTTATTTTAAAACTGCTGTTATTTTTTCATCTGTTTTTTTTTTTAATCAAAAATAATGATTTTTTTGTGATAGTGTTTGTTGGGCCTTGCTGAACACTTACAAACTAGGTTTTGTAGTGGAATCAGATTTGAAAAATTTCAGACATTAAGAAAACTGTAAAAAAGTGGGTAAATGGGGACACTTTTGCAATCACAATCCAATGCATTGCGATAGGACGACATGTCACCAACTTCATCTATTTTTTTTATACAAAAGCAGCTGTAACGTTTTTCATACTTGACACAGAGAAACGATTCAAGTATCTACGTATTTCTTTTTTGAACTTCTTTCCAAAAAAATTAAAAACAGTATAATTTGGTGTATTTGAACATTTTGCGGACATACCTAAGCTGCTTAGGTATACCTAAAGGTATGCCCAAAAAATCTGTAGTCACTCCCTTTGAAAAAAGTAAAGAAAACAGGTCCTATGAATTTAAACGTGCAATCAGTCACTACTACATAAGTGCCAATGAGGTGAGAGGCGAACTGAAAACCATTGGCACAGCAGACGTGAAACACATCTGCTACGCTACCGAGACAATGACACTTGAGTGACAAACTCAGGGTTTTTTTAAGGTCTTTTAGGGACCCTATTCAGGTCCCTAGAATTGAAAATCGGGTCCTTAGACAAAGAGAAAATTATCATCGGGTCCCTAGATGTCTATACCAGGTACCTTATATTTTCCTTAAAAACACCTTGCAAATTGACCGTTTTTTTTAACCGTGTCATGCAAGGCGGTATGGTGGATTAATTTTTAAATAAGAAGATCCATGGGTGGTTCCGTAGCACTTCCATAACAAAGCAAAGAAACAAACTATGCAGTGTAATTTCATGACAACAATGGGATTGGCAACAGAAGAATGAAAACCTAAAGTAAATATACATAGAAAATAAATAAAATTGCAATTCTTCAAATTACTGAAACTCTCTGTAGGCTACTTAAGTCCTAGAGTAGGTGAGCTGTTGCTGAAATGATTATGTATCCTTTTCATGTAGGAGGTGTTTCTTGAGTTCCCATTTAAGGCAAAAGTGGCAGAAGACTTAAGGAGTGAGGTATTTTCATTGAAGACCACACTTTTGGGCCAAGAAATGTAAATGTATGTAAGGGAACATTTTCCTGAAGAAGAGTGATCTGTAGGTAACAGATGCTAAAAAAATGTAGTTATTGCTAAGCAATTCTTTAAAAATAATCTTCTCAATTTGTTGACACTGAGATTTTGAGCTGAAAAGGGTTGCCATTAAAGCCACGAACGTTATGAAATGTTCGTACACAGTGAAGGTAACACCAGTAAAGTAACCCAGCTGCAGCACTCGTCCACGAACCACAACACTACCTCTGGTAATTCTACTTTACTGTAGTCTGAAGATGCAGGATGGAATATTCATTAGTTGCTTTTTTTCTGTTGCGGCTAGCCTATCTGCTTCTGACAGATGCACTTTTAAAGTTAACTTAGCACCAGAAAAAAAGCTCAGACCCCACCTTTCAGAACGTACTGTTCTGTACCAAGCATTGTTACCAAGTATTTTTACCCGCGAAATCATGTTGTCCTAAACAATTCAAGCGTGAAGCAGTTAATCAAGCATGTCTGTCGGAATTACTAAACCGGAATTCTGTTGCTCAAAACGATTCTCTGCAGAAAAACATCAGAGACTGAGGTGGCCATTGGCCATGGAACTGGAGTCGACTCCGAAAAGATACTGCTTTTTTTCGGACTGGGAGTAAAAAATTTGGGAAAAATGAGACCCGGACTCACTTTTTATTTTCGACAGTAGCAAGATTCTGCGTGGTCTTAAAAATAATATAATAATAATAATTAGACTTGCCATACGTCCCGTTTCAACCGGGTCAGTCCCGGTTTAAAAGCTTTATCCCGGTGTCCCGGTCAGTCATACAAAAAGTCCCGGTTAGGCATTCAGTCAAATTTACATACTCGAATACTTTAACATTGTTTTGTTTCTTAGTAAAATGCATTATTTTAGTTTTTCTTGGTATCTCAACTGTGGGAATCCAAAATAGCTACAGAGTCCAATTTTGACATGAAACGTTTTTATCTGACAAGGCTCGTTGCTCTGAAGCGTCCTGGTTTTCAGTCACCAAAATATGGTACGCCTAATAACAACATAACATTAGTGTTTTGTTGCAGACTCGTGGTCCATATCACAGACGCAATCGTAGGCAAAAGAGCACAAAAAATGGTTATCCACACAGCAGTGGGCATTACAGAAACGGCGTTTGCACATGACTGTTACAGGCAAGTTTTACCTGTAACAAGTATTGCTGCTCAGAAGCCAAACCTGGAAATACGCTCTATCCTCGAATCCAACCAAAGAACATTCAAAACGATTTTAACTAATCAGAACGATCCATGCGATCAACGGATCCTGAAGCCAGTCACGAAAAACGTGACGCGAAGACGTGATTGTCTCGATAAAACCGTTGATGATGTCAGGCGGTCAAACGTGATAGAGCCTCATTCAAATATCCGGTTTAGCCAATCATAAAGCGATTACTTAATGAGATTTAATTAGTAACCAATCAGGACACTCAAACGAATGGGGAGTGTCCGAGAATTCGGGTCTAAAAGGCTTTGAATTCGCACCTAAAAATCAGTTGAAACTAACTTCGGTTGAGACCAGTTTTACTCCTTCGGCTTCTCAAACCCTTGAGGTTTGGATTCAGAAGTAAAACATACTCTGACCTGATCCCGGAGTCCTCAGGTTCAAAGTTTGGCTAGCGATATGTAGTACGTTCCTTCGCGTACGGCCTTACTGAGGAGTATTTTACTCTTACCTTCTGCCGAACGAATAAAGTCGTAGGTTAAAGTTCGAATAGCGATATGTAGTAAGATCCTTCACGTTATGCTCGAAAGCCAAGGAAGGTTGACTAGTGATCTGCTAATGTAATCAGATTCTATGTCTATATAAGAGTTAGGTGTTACAACTGGTTAAGTCCTCTCAGGATCCCGCCAGGCTAGAAAATGGCTTGTCCGGGGAAATCTCTGCAAAAATGGACGGCAAGAGTTGACTTGGTCGAGTTAATCTCTACTAGTTCATTTGGGCAAATTACTCTACATTAGGGTAATATGCTGTTGGACTTTAACACAAAGTAATGTGACTTTGCCATAATGTGACTTTGCCAGTCCTGACATTGTGAATCATCAAAACGAATAGCTGAAACTAAACAGCTGTAAGTAAAACTGCGATCCGCTTTGACTAATGATAAACTTTCGTTGGGAAGGTTCTAGCAACACTCTGATCGATCAGAGCTTGATATTACGAGTCGAAGCGTGAAATCAGGCAGTAGCATAAATATACCCTTAATTTATGATTGAAAAATTAAATAGAATTAATGTATTATAGAGGCAGTTGCATGAGAGTTCTTGTTCGAGAAGTGTACAAGATGAAGACCCTATTATTGGTGAGCAGGGTTTTTTTTAAGGTTTCGCTTTGGTGACCGCAAGGAAATTTTAAGAGACCGCAAATATTTCATCTAAGTATGTAAAAGTTGGTTATATTTTGTTACAAAAGTTGGTTATATTTTGAGAGACCGTTGGAGGAATTTGAAAGACCGTTTTGGTCCCTCAAAACACCTTAAAAAAAACACTGTTGGTGCGTACCATTGTCTGTTCAACATTATGACGCTTTTATGAAATCATAAAAACTATGAAATAAAGTATTACTCGTGAGTGTTGCCGGTAGAATGAGTAGAGAAGTATCAGAGATAAGTCAGTCTTTTAAGCAGACTTGTTTCTGTGATAAAGGGCCGTGGACACTAATGAAGCGAATTCACCTTAAGAATTCTACTGTATCTAAAGAGGTTATTTATTGTCCCACCATAGAGCAAAGAACCTTAAGATGACCAACATTGAGAGGAGCAAAATATTTTATCATCACCACACCTGTATCGTCATTCACAAGAGAACAGAAAGTTGTTAGCCATAGCCTACAGTAGCCCATTACAGTATCGGTGTTTGCACATGACATGACCAACCTTGAAAGGAGCAAACCGCTTTAACAGCACTTCCTACTTTCGTATGCTTGGTTTATATAAATTGCGCACACATTTTTTTCTTTTTATTGCACAAAAGCAATACTGATGAGACGCGAACACCGACGCAATGCACCAGCAACTACCGCAGTTGGTCTTCATCATACAGGAGCTTTGAATAATTGAGGAAAAATGAAGATTTGCAAAAAGTATCAGACTTTTGAAGCGATCCAATAAAAAAGTCAGACGAACATGCTCATCATATTAAAAAATCGTTACAAATCGTTTCTCTGCAAGGCATCAAAGGTCCTGACACCATGGCTAACTTGGTGTGGGCAAAAATTTACATTTCTGGACAGGCCTATGTCATGCACAATGCGGTAGGCATTGTTTTATGCAGCACGTAAGCGCTTCATGCTAACCTCTAACCTGTGTGCATTTACGCCACAATTGGCAAGCGTAGGCTACATTGGTATGCAATAGGCTCGAAATAGAGTGTTTTTACGGCAGAAGAGCACTGATCAAAAGTGCCTCTGAGCTTGTTTGCTACACAATATAGTGGCTCCACACTGAAGGTGTGCGAACACAACCGGGTCGCACATGCTTCATCATGCAGGTAAACAGTAAATGAGTATGGGCTCAGAACTCCCTTGTTGCCTTACCTCATTTGTTACAGTAAAGGGGGATGAATAGTTGGTACCCCATTTTACTTGTATGGTCTTACCAACTCAACAACAGTCATACTATGTAGCCTACATAGGTAAATTGCGCTTAATTAGTTGAGCAAACAACCGGTTGTGGTTTGTGTTGTCATATGCTCTAGATCAGGGGTTCCCAACCTTTCTCTGACAAAGTAGCCCTTTGCCATTCCGACAGATGAGCATGTGCCCCTTCAGCATTTCAAAACCTAAGCATGTGCCCCTTCAATATTTCGACAGATGAACATGTAGCCTCCCCCTAAAATTTCCCATGACAAAATATTTTATCATTATTTAATCACAGATATAAAAAATAAACACATAACGGCTTTTCAAAATAATGTTTACCGATATACATACTTCCTATTTTGGAAATAAAAGATGTGTAGCTATGCATTTCTGTTCTATAGTTAATCGCAAATGTACCCCTTCAGATAGGCAAATGTACCCCAGGCTGGGAACCTCGGCTCTAGATGCATCTAAAAAAGAAGTAAACACTGCAGTATCTTTGCTTACATAATAAGACACAGTCTGTTAAAGTAAAATAAATGCACATGTTAGTGCCATGTTTTGGCTTGAAGCCAAACTGGTTGTCTGCTGTGGCCAAAATTGGTGAGATGCAGGACAAAATGTAATGTTCACACAACGTGGATATGATAGTTGCAAGGGAAGTAGGTCTGTATCTCCCAGCATCAGTTTTGTCTCCATTCTTGTTTTTACAAATACGTACAATGACAGTTTGCATTCATTCCTGTGGAATTTTTCCATATATTAAACACACATTGAATAGACTACTCAGGTGACTGCACACACTTGAATCAGCATAGAAGCGTCAGACGCATGGTCCATACCACAGGGATACTCGAATAACACAGTACCACAGAAATGTTTAGTCATAGCGCAGCAGGCTACACAGCAAGTGTTAGATGATGAACAGAGATTACTCAGGGAGATGCGAAACACTGAAAAACTACACTAGCTATAACTGCATTCAGTCATCATAGAATAGTAATCTGCCAGTGGGAAGAAAAATGAAAGCATTTTAACGTTAGGTTTTGAAGTAAATGGCTACAATCCTGGGATGTGGATGATCACAGACGAATGTAAATTGTTTTTTATCACGGTTTCAAATGTTTTTGCAAGACAACTTCATAAAAAACAAAACTCATGAGCAGTGGTGTGTTTAAGGGGAGTGGAGCGAGGCACTTGCCTCGGGCCCTCCTTTATGCTCCCCTGTTTTGAGGTGTTATGCACATAAATTTTCCTATTTGGTGAAAAACTTATTATCCACTCATAAAATGTGCTACAAAGCAAATCACAAGTAAGTACTCTTACTTCCAAAGGGCCCCCTACAGAAACTGTAATGTGCAGGTACTTTGCTTCCAAAGGGTCCCCAGCAACAACTGCAATTTGAAGGTAATCTGCTTTCAAAGTGCCCCAAACCGCCACTGAAATGTGTAAGTACTATGCTTTTAAACTTCATTGAAGGGGCCCCTATAAGAAACTCAGTGATGGAGTCTCGAGACTTGGTCTCGGTCTCGAGACGTGTCTCGAGACCCGTTTTTTGGAGTCTTGGTCTCGAAGGTTCCAGGTCTCACCTCGGTCTCGGTCTCGAAGGATTTCGGTCTCGGTATCGAGCCCTTCGTCTCGAGACTTTGCATAGGCTATTTTTTATGAAGTTTTGCAAGAAGGAGTTCCTTTAAAAAACGGTTTTAAAAAATGATAGTTCAAAATTTAGCTGTTTAAAGAGGTCAGTGGCTTATCTTTCTTTATTGTTATGTTATTTGCGAGATGGAGAAAACAATTTGCCCTCTATTCCTACCCCGTTTAAAATTTATACTGAATTCAGTAAAAAATTTGCATGTACCAATGAAACCGCAGCACATAATCTCTGCAACGAGAGGTTGGGAGTACTTTGCTAAGGACTATCTTTGAACTGTTTTTCCAGGAATTGGGTTATGAAACCCATAGGCTTATTCAGAAGAGGTGGGAGAGTGCCAAAAAGTTTCTTTTTGAGAAGCCAAATAAAAGGATGTCCTTTTTTCGAAATGCTTTTCAAAACATTCTGTTAAAACACGCTGGTGAAGTTTTTTTTCTGCGTAATGCAGACTTTTTTTAGTTCAAAAATGCCTCAGAACTCTCTTAGGGAAAAGCTTTGCTCATGAGAGTTATATACAGAGAGCAAATAATGCATAATGGCTGATCAGTTGGTTTGACGTACTGCTATAGGCTTTGCGGCCTTTCTGCGTTTTCTAACCGACATGCGGTGTTGCAAAAACTCCATGTGTGGCAGCAAAAACGGAAATTTGGAACGGTTGTGAATATCAGTTTAACGTAAAAATAGGTAAATAGCGAAAAACTTGAAAATATAAAAACTTGACAATAAAAAAATAGCAAATCTAGGAATTATACATATAGCCATAAAATCAGCGGGAAGGCGAACTTCGCTCATTCTGCTACAGCATGCTGCATCCCAACAATGCCTGTCGAAAAGATCTAATACTTTCTCTCTATCAGAGAAAGAAAAAACTTCAATACGAAGGCAATGGTACCTGCAAAAGATCTGCTGCAGTTGTAAAAAAACTGTGACAAACTACGAGAACCTTGCTCTTAGTAAGACAAAAAAGCAAACCGATGTTGCTTCAGGGCTTTTTTAGCCCTGTGCACTTTGTTGCTGTCATGGAAAACACATCGAATCCACGGTGCCAACTTGTAATGACAAAAAATAAAACTTTCCAGCTGAACCACAGCCTAGCATGTGCCAACTATGCTATTTATTTAGCCATGCATACATGCATATGTAAAGAAGGCAGAAAAAATATGAAAAGTATTGACGAGAAGGGTGGCTAACAAGCAAAGAAAGCAAGATGCATATAATCTAGAAGTAAAAGCAAGACCCTTTTCAGTTTGTGAGTATTTGATTGTGATGTTCAAGGTGCTTTAGTATTCCTTATAGTTATAATAAGCATGACGCATGATTTTCATTTTATATTGTAAGCAAATGTGAGGAGTGGAAAGAGGAAGCATTTTTATGGTCGGCCCAGCGGAAGGCGACAGTTAACATCGCTACGTTACTGCAGTGGAGCATGCGATGGGCTATTTCCTCCCTGGTTCAAAGTGTAAACATAATTTGTGCCAAAAAGGTCTATTACTCTAGTAGGCCTAACTATTTTTTTCTTTGCGTCAACAGCAGAATCGCGAGTAAAATTTAAAACTTGTTTTAGACAGAGTGAGCAAGTTTGGATTGATGAAACAATTAGCTACAATTTTGCTTTTCGAAATTGAAAGTAGTGCTTTTGTTTTTTTTAATCTCTAAATTTATCACCTTTTAATTCTAAATCTTTGGAGAATAAATAATTAATCAATTACTTGTCGTGTGAGGAGAAAAGTAACTAGGAAAGGTGTAGGTAACGTTACAAAAAATGGCAAAGCTTTGTTAGCCAAAATACACGAAGTATGTGACGAAGAAATTTGAGCGTCAGTGCAGATGCCCAGTGTTAAAATAAAAAGAATGTAGTGAAACAGGTAAGTGGTAGATAGTAACAAACTTCCAAAATTTGTTACTTCATTGGCAAATGGTTTAAACGACGAAACACCTTGGCAAATAATTGAATGATGGAAAGTAACCTTTCCTGTGGAGTTACCACTTTACTGTGCTGTTTTGATTAGTGCTGCTGAGGCTGTGTACACTCGCCTACATCGACTGTGCTTGTATTAAAAAAAAGTAATGATTCGGCTCTTCTCCACTTTCTCAAATAACATAGGCCTACTTCAATAATAGATAGAAGACCAGAACATGAGAGCTTCACCAGGGCATCACCCCCTGTCCTTACACAGAAGGGTTCGAATAGTTTTGTAACGAACAAAACAATTACAAATTTTTCTGAGTCAAAGCAAATTTATTGAAGCATGGTAACGACAAACACCTCCAATATTCAATTGGCTCACCGACATTTTTCGAGTGAAAAATGCGTAGACCATCTAAACCAGTGGTTCTTAAACTGGGGGGCGTGTGAGGTTCATAAGGGGGGCGCGAAAAAGTGAAAATCTCTACGAGGTTGATCATAACATGCTTTTACAACCACCCTACTGGAAAGTCAATTACTTTTGATTGCCGAAAATGTGAAAAACATGTGTAGATGCTTTGATTCGTAATATTCCACGATGCGTTAGACTGGTAGCAGTTGCCAACACTACAGGGTAAGTAATCTAATGTGACATTTGTTAGTCCCTTGCTATGAAGAAGCTAGTCGTGCTAGATAAAGTCAATCGTCAGCCGAAAGTGAAGTGAAGGTAATAATGCGAAAATTCAGTTTCAACTATCAGTATCATCGAATTAACACTTAAATTTGCGTTTTTGCTAAAAATCCTAACTTTGTTTTTAGAATCAATATCTAGCATAGATAATCAGGTGTTTTTTTGTAATTAGGTACTCCGACTGTATTGACACAAAATGAGTGGAAAAAAAGCGTAGGATAAATATTACAAAGATTATCTGAAGTATGGGTTTATAGATACCACAGTGAGTGGTCAAGTTGTACCACAATACATGTGTTTTGGAAATTTGAGCAGCGATGCTTGGAGACCAAGTCTTCTGTAGCGTCATCTTCAAACAAAACACCCTGGCCACCGAGGTAAACCTTATGTTGCAGTTTTGCACATATAACAACAATTTTATTTTTTTTGGCCTTAACGCAAGTTAAGGCCAAAAAAATCTATTTCATTTTAATGTGGAGATTCAGTTGTAGTATGGAAGAATTCCCGGAACGACAATTGCTTATTCGAGTTCGAGCTTTTGCAACATTTTCTACAATTGAGAAAGCTCTCGCGGGCCGCATGAAAAGCTTTTGCGGGTCTTATGTTGTGCAGGCCTGCTGTACAAAATTGTGCTGGCCCCACATGAACGAAAACAGCTGCACAAAAGTAACAACAATTCATATGAAAGCGCAATGGTTCCAACGACGAACGCTATCCTGACACAGAGACAGGTAGGCTGGTGATCGCCAACTATTTTCGTGAAACTTTTCTTACCGCAAAGCAAGTTTTTTTTAAAAAATAAATCAGTCATCTGCCAACAGATTAGTGACACTGACAAATCCGTTTTTGTGGTAGCTTACGAGCACTTTGTGATGTAACAATAGCAATGTTATGCAACTACTATCCCAAGTGTAATACCATGTGCAGCGTGGGTAGGGTAAGAACCTTTCAATGCACTATGCCAGGGGTGGGGAACCTATTTACTATCACGGGCCGCATAAATCGCGGATTATCGCTGGCGGGACGCAAGAACAATTGATTTAATCCAAAATGTCAACCTTTATCTATGAGGGATAAGGGTTCTCTTGACATACTATCTAAGTATCTGCTTGTCATGTAGCTTCGTTTTGACGCGATTTTGTACTCTAAATTCGGTAACGAAAATTCTGATGCGGGCCATATCAAATGTTCACGCGGCCCGCATTTGGTCCGCGGGCCGCAGGTTCCCCACCCCTGCACTATGCAGTTAACAACAGCGAGGTTTCGGTACCAGTCGCACCTAAACCAGCAAAGCCGCGCCGCAGGTAGGTATGTCTGCATCAGCGTATTGGGCGTGTACCTGATAGCAAGATGTAACAGCAGGTATAAAACTTGCTCAGCAGATATTCCTAACAAAGTCGTTCATTTTAATATTCACACTAAATTTTTCTCTGACTGATCCTCAAAAGTTGACTTTTAAACCCTGCGTTAATTTATGACAGTGATTCCCACCGGGGTCCAGGTGGTCCACTTATCCACAGAGAGTTCCATAAATATTTGATAATACGTTCACTGACCTATGTGCAAGTTTCAACTAGTTGTTAATGAGGTGTCAGAATAGCAAAGTAGCCCATCAGATACTTTTAAAAAAGATGGTCCATGGGCCAAAAAAGATTGAGAACCACTGATTTATGACCATCTTGTCATAAGCGATACATGCACCGCCTCAAATAAACCAGAAGAAACAAATAGACAATGAGCAATACGTTTCTCACACAAATCCCTGCACCGTCTACGTCAGAATTTCATATCAACTCAGTGTTACCTAATCATATCATGTCGACTGTCAAATTCATCAACGAAGCCATCTAAAAATTTTCAGCTCGTACTCTTTCAATTGAAAGTAGAGCATTGCTACTCAATCTTTCACAGGTCATGGAATTTCTGAGAAATGTTTTCACTAATTTCATTTTTGAAAAATTCTCGCATGAAGCGCTGGTGACGGGAAGAGTTACAGGACAGCTATTGGCAACAACTTGTATAAACAATGAAACGCCACTTTGAAAGGAGCTATAAATGAAATAAATTAATTGTTCGAGCGATGTGGGTAGCCGCGACTCTTTCCGAAGCACATTTGCCAAAAGTGTTTCATGTTTTAAATCATTTTAGCAAATTCAATATGCATTTGCGAATTCTTTCAAGAGCTGATATGCCGGAAAGAATTACTCCCAAACAGGCCCGTAATCAGCTTGGGAAACTAGGAGGGGCGAAGGGTTTTCTGAAGGGGCCCAAATTTTTAATTATGTTCAATGGTTCTAAACTATGTCCAACACATTTTTCAAGGGAGGTGAAAAAGTTTTAGTGGGGACTTCTCCCCCCTAGTTACGGGCCTGGTCCTTAACCATTACAAAAAGCCATTGACCTAAAACTGGTCACGAACCGGTTGCGTTAGATGCTTCGAAGTCATATGCACAAGGCAGCAGAACACACGCCTACAGCCAGGATAAATTCGGATAAATTAACCGACCCCAATTCTTATGCTGTTGCAAAGAGTTTGCTACTGGGACAAGCAACAATCTGCTGGCAGAAATATAATTCAGTTCTACCTCACACTGAAATGCACGATAGATCAATCTTCCCATTTCTACAACCGTTTATTAGCTTCGAACTGAACATTTCACTACCACGATCGACTAAATTTTACGCAGGATCATAGTATAACGGAAAAGTTTAGGGGTTAGGCTAAACAGTGCCGCATTTAGCTACATCCGAATTTCCTACGTGAGTTCGATCATAGACATAGCAAGGACGGTATTCACAAAAGCTAAGTTTGCTTGACCTCC